>Ga0310691_10003252_pt1 | contig 19867 bp, 15 predicted proteins | sample 176DNAGHGlowgp2_FD_203887 | JGI IMG/M metagenome (GOLD analysis project Ga0310691, IMG submission 203887) | Sheep rumen microbial communities from Palmerston North, Manawatu-Wanganui, New Zealand - 1766 DNA GHGlow gp2 (v2) (version 2) | ecosystem: Host-associated > Mammals > Digestive system >...
AGCGTTAACGGGGAAATGGATGATGACACGCTCCTGAAGCTGAATCTTCTCCTGAATACCCATTTGAACGGCCTTTCACTGGAAGAGATAAATCTCGGGCTCATAACCCTCATAAAGGAAAGGGCGGGCATCCACTCAGACGTGGTGGCATCGGTGATAGATGCGGTGGCAGACGCTGTCAGGGCTGATGAGGACCTGGAGATCTACACCAGCGGAGCAAACAATATATTCAAATATCCTGAGCTCGCGGATAATCAGAAAGCCAGCGAGATAATAAGTACCTTTGAAGAAAAAGATCAGTTCGAGAATCTGATAAATGAATCGCTGAAAAAGGAGAGAAGCGATGACTCCGACACAGGTACCGGGATACAGGTTTATATAGGAAATGAGTCTCCCATAGAATCCATGAAGGACTGCTCGGTGGTCACCGCCACATATGAGCTGGGGGACAATATGAAGGGAATGATGAGTATCATCGGTCCCAAGAGAATGGATTATGAGAAAGTAGCCCACACCCTGAAAAAATTACAGGATCAGTTGGATACCCTATATAAGAAGAAATGAGGAAATACGATTTGAGTAAGAAAAAAGAAAAAAACACAACAAAGGAAACACAGGAGAATCTCGAGGATATTTCTGTAAATACGGAAGAGAACCCGGAAGAAGCTGCAGCAGGATCATCTGAAGACAGCGGAGAAAAGGAGCCTCAGGAAAATGCCGGGGAGGAAAAAGCCGCGAAGGATCCGAAGGATGAGAAGATAGATGAGCTTAATGACAAGTACATGAGGCTCATGGCGGAATTCGAAAACTTCAGGAAGCGTACTGATAAAGAAAAAGAACAGATGTTTGAGACCGGAGCCAAGTCAGTTATAGAAAAAGTACTCCCGGTAATAGACAACTTCGAAAGAGCTCTTGACATGGCAGCACCGGAAGAGGAAAGCGAAAAAGAGGCAGATCCATTTATGGACGGCATGCGGAAGGTCTACAAGCAGCTCATGGATGAGCTCGATAAGATAGGTGTGAAGCCCATCGAGGCAGTAGGTCAGGAGTTCAATCCGGAGTATCACAATGCGGTGATGCAGGTTGACAGCGAGGAATACGACAGCGGCATAGTGGCCCAGGAAATGCAGAAGGGCTATATGTATAACGACAGTGTAGTGAGACACTCCATGGTTGGTGTAGCGAAGTAGGGAAGTGATATGTCATCATGAAACTACGCAATGTCGTCATGAGACTACACTACGTTATCCTGAGCGTTAGCGAAGGATCCGGATCACAAGGTTGAAAAGCAGATTGTATATATTATAAGAAAGTGAGGAAACATTATGAGTAAGATCATCGGAATCGACTTAGGTACCACAAACAGTTGCGTAGCAGTTATGGAAGGCGGAAAGCCTACAGTTATAGCAAATGCCGAGGGAGCACGTACAACACCCTCCATCGTGGCATTCACAAAGAACGGAGAGAGGCTCGTGGGTGAGCCCGCAAAGCGTCAGGCAGTTACAAATGCCGACCGTACCATCGCCTCCATCAAGAGGGACATGGGTACTGACCACGGCCGTTCAATAGACGACAAGAGATATTCACCCCAGCAGATATCAGCGATGATCCTTTCAAAGCTGAAGGCTGATGCGGAGAGCTATCTCGGTGAATCCGTTTCAGAAGCAGTCATCACAGTTCCCGCATACTTCAATGACGCACAGCGTCAGGCCACAAAGGACGCAGGAAAGATCGCGGGGCTGGAAGTAAAGCGTATCATCAACGAGCCTACAGCAGCAGCGCTCGCTTACGGACTTGATAATGAAAAAGAGCAGAAGATCATGGTTTACGACCTTGGAGGCGGTACTTTCGATGTATCCATCATCGAGATCGGTGACGGAGTTATCGAGGTTCTCGCAACAAACGGAGATACCCGTCTCGGAGGAGATGACTTCGACCAGAGGATCGTTGACTGGATGGTAAAGACCTTCAAGGATAAGGAAGGCGTTGATCTTTCAAATGATCCCATGGCTATGCAGAGACTGAAGGAAGCTGCAGAGAAGGCAAAGAAGGAGCTTTCTTCTTCCACTACCACAAATATCAACCTGCCTTTCATCACAGCAACCTCAGAAGGACCCAAGCACTTTGACGAGAACCTTTCAAAGGCAAAGTTCGAAGAGCTTATAAATGACCTGGTTGAAAAGACCGCTATACCTGTACAGAATGCCATGAAGGATGCAGGACTCACAAACTCCGATCTCGGAAAAGTCCTCCTTGTGGGCGGATCTACCCGTGTTCCCTGCGTAGTAGAGAAGGTTAAGCAGCTCACAGGTCAGGAGCCCAGCAAGAACCTGAACCCCGATGAGTGCGTGGCTATCGGCGCATCTATCCAGGGTGGTAAGCTTGCCGGAGACGAGGGCGCGGGAGATGTGCTTCTTCTGGACGTTACTCCTCTTTCACTTTCCATCGAGACCATGGGTGGTGTGGCTACAAGGCTTATCGAGAGAAATACGACCATTCCTACAAAGAAGAGCCAGGTATTCTCAACTGCAGCAGATAATCAGACTGCTGTTGATATCAACGTCCTTCAGGGTGAGAGACAGTTCGCGAAGGACAATAAGTCCCTCGGTCAGTTCAGACTGGATGGTATCCCTCCTGCAATGAGAGGCGTACCTCAGATCGAGGTTACATTTGATATAGACGCAAACGGTATCGTTAACGTATCCGCAAAGGATCTCGGTACCGGACATGAGCAGCATATCACCATCACAGGCGGCTCCAATATGTCAGATGACGACATCAATAAGGCTGTCCGTGAGGCTCAGGAGTATGAGGCTCAGGATAAGAAGAGAAAGGAAGCTATTGACGCCAGAAACGACGCGGATTCCTTCGCATTCCAGACAGAGAAGGCTCTTAATGATGTAGGAGACAAGCTGGAAGCTAATGACAAGACCGAGGTTCAGGCGGATCTCCAGTCTCTGAAGGATATCCTCGCAAAGCATCCCGATGCAGCAGCTATGTCAGATGCTGATGTGGACGAGATCAAGGCTGCTAAAGAGAAGCTTGAGAAGTCAGCACAGAAGCTCTTCACAAAAGTCTATGAGGCAGCCCAGGCAGCTGGAGCCGGAGCAGCAGGTGCAGGTCCCGACATGGGAGCAGCAGGCGCGGGCGCTGCCGGCAGCGATGATAACGGCGGCAATGATGCAGGCCCCGATGTGGTAGACGGAGACTATAGGGAAGTATAATAAAAGTAAAGATGAACCCTGAAATAGCCTTCCCCCTTTTTAAGGGGGAAGGTGTCACGCTGAAAGCGTGACAGATGAGGGTTATTTTGTCGCAGTAAAACGACGGATGAGGGAATGATATAAATGGCAGAGCAGAAACGAGATTATTATGAGGTTCTCGGCGTTGACAAAAATGCCGATGAAGCCGCAATAAAAAAAGCATATCGGGTCCTTGCCAAGAAATACCATCCGGATATGAATCCCGGAGATAAGAATGCTGAGGCGAAGTTCAAAGAAGCTTCCGAGGCCTATGCTGTTCTCTCAGATCCTGATAAGAGAAGGCAGTACGACCAGTTTGGTCATGCGGCATTTGACGGTCCGGGAGGTGGAGCAGGAGGATTTGACTTTAATTCTGCTGATTTCGGTGACATCTTCGGAGATATCTTCGGTGATTTCTTTGGCGGCGGATCCAGGACGAGGGCAAACCGCAACGGTCCCATGAAGGGCGCAAATCTCCGGACATCTGTACGGATCTCATTTGAAGAAGCTGTTTTCGGATGTGAAAAAGAGATAGAGCTCACCCTGAAGGACCCCTGCAAGACCTGTAACGGAACCGGTGCAAAGCCCGGAACCAGCCCTGTTACCTGTAGCAAGTGCGGCGGTAAGGGTCAGGTGGTATTTACCCAGCAGTCATTATTCGGCACCGTGAGAAATGTCCAGACCTGTCCTGACTGCGGAGGCACGGGAAAGGTCATAAAGGACAAGTGCCCCGACTGTCACGGCACCGGATATGTTGCTTCCAGAAAGAAGCTGTCAGTCACCATCCCTGCAGGAATAGACAACGGACAGATGGTGAGACTCCGTGAAAAGGGAGAACCCGGCAGAAACGGCGGCCCCAGAGGTGATCTTCTGGTGGAGGCTGTGGTATCGAGACATCCTATCTTCCAGAGACAGGACTACAATATCTACTCCACGGCGCCCATTAGCTATGCCCAGGCAGCTCTCGGCGGAGACGTACTTATAGATACTGTGGACGGCAAGGTGGTATATACCGTGAAGCCGGGTACACAGACCGATTCCAAGATAAGACTAAAGGGGAAGGGAGTGCCTTCTCTCCAGAATAAAGATGTGAGGGGAGACCACTATGTAACCCTTGTGGTCCAGGTTCCTACGGGACTTACATCCAGTGCAAAGGATCTTTTGAAACAGTTTGATTCACTGACAGGTGACTCACTCCACGAGGTGGAGAAGAAGACCGGCACCGGCGATAGTAAAGACAAGAAGAAAAAGAAGAAGGGGCTGTTCTAAGAAGCCCTCACCCGGCTCCTGCGGAGCCACCCTCCCCCTAAGGGGGAGGGCTTTTAATGTAGATTAACTGAAAAAACTGCTATTTAAAGGCTTCCCCCTTTCAAAGGGGGAAGCTGTCGCCGTAAGGCGACTGATGAGGGTTCTATAAATACTCACTTCTGTTACAAACTTTCAGATTCTCTATAACCTTCTTAATATCATTGGTAGAATCCTTACTGCATATAAGAGTGGCATCTTCAGTATCCACAATTACCAGATCTTCAACACCCACACAGGCGATCAGCTTGTTTTTACCGACTATTATAGTATCCTTGGTATCGATGGTGATCACATCACCGTCCACGATATTGCCGAATTCATTGGTCTTTCTGATGCGTTCCATGGCGAGCCAGCTTCCCACATCATCCCAGCCGAAGGATCCGGGGATAGTGTAGATATTGTCAGACTTCTCCATGATTCCGTAATCGATGGAGATGGAAGGAAATTCCGGGAAGATCTTCTCTATGATATCTTCCTGTTGTGACGTGCCTACTGCATCTTTTATTATAGAGAGCTTTTCATAAACATCCGGCATCAGATGCTCGAAGCGCTTGAGGATCGAAGACGCCTTCCACACGAACATTCCGGAGTTCCAGAGATACTGGTTGCTGGCGATATATTCCTTGGCGGCTTCCAGCTTTGGCTTCTCCGTAAACTCCTTTACCTTAAAGCCTCTGCCCAGCAGTTCATCCGGGTCGAAACGGATGTAGCCGTAGCCGGTTTCAGGGAAGTCAGGTGTGATGCCTATGGTCACAAGATTATTATCCAGCTCCGCTATCCTGCAGGCGTCATGCAGGGTGTTCTGATACATCTTCCCGTACTTTATCAGGTGGTCACTGGGGAGCACCATCATCAGGGCGTCTCCGTATTTCTTTGACACGAATTCAGCGCCCATTCCTATACAGGGGGCAGTATTTCTGCCTACCGGCTCAAAGAGGACATTTTCTTCCGGAATGTCAGGGAGCTGTTCTCTTATCAGGCTCTCATAATCCTTATTGGTGGAGATATATATATCCTCGATCTCCACAAGAGGTGTGATCCTCTCAACAGTCAGCTGTATCAGGGTCTTTCCGTCATCTGTAAGAGACAGGAACTGTTTTGGCAGGTTCTTCCGGCTCCTGGGCCAGAACCTCTCACCGTGCCCTCCTGCCATGATAAGTGCGGTTTTTTTCATAGTTTTTTAATTTCCTTTCGGAGTATGTAGTTGTATAATAGTATACCACAGATGTAATCTAAAGGCTTCTCCCTCTGGGAGAAGCTGTCACCGAAGGTGACTGATGAGGGTATGTAGTTATTAAATCTTATTACATTGTATTTAAATTAATACAAAACAGGGGTTAAGGAAAGGAGATAAACGCCGATATTATAGGTGTAAAAACAAATGCAATATTTCTTTAACGCAAAGTAGTGGGCTAACCCAGGGGGCACACGAAGGCAGAAAAGAAATTAGCAGGATTACAAAACAATTTAAGCACCTATCCGGAAAGGATTCCGGATCAGTAAAAAACACGGAGGTAAAATTATGGTAGTACAGCACAACATTACAGCAATGAACTCTAACAGAATGCTTGGCATCACAACTGGTGCTCAGGCAAAGTCCACTGAGAAGCTCTCATCCGGTTACAAAGTTAACCGCGCAGCTGACGACGCAGCAGGTCTTTCCATCAGTGAAAAGATGAGAAAGCAGATCAGAGGTCTTACACAGGCTTCAACAAATGCTCAGGATGGTATAAGCGCAGTACAGACAGCAGAAGGTGCTCTTACAGAAGTACACGATATGCTTCAGAGAATGAACGAACTGGCAGTTAAGGCTGCAAACGGAACAATGTCATCTTCCGATAAGGCTGACGTTCAGAACGAGATCGCATCACTTTCAACAGAGATCGACCGTGTAGCAACCACAACCAAGTTCAATGAGACCTATCTGCTGAACGGAAACGCAGGTGGAAAGTCCACAGTAAAGTGGAACGGAAGCCTTTCCTTCGCACTTCAGGTTGGTGCTGACAATAAGGCAACCAACAGGATCACCGTTAACATCTTCTCCATTACAGCATCCGCAATTGGTGTTGGAACTGTTGATGCTAATCAGAAAGCTATAAAGCTCGATGGATCAACTGGTGGAAAGATAAGCAATGATGATTTGGTTACCAAGTATCACTACGGTGTTGATGATGATGGAAACATCCGGAAAATAGAGCAGGAGTCTGATGGTACATATGCAGCAGACATAAAGATTAATGCTGGATCTATTCTTCCTCTTGGCGCAAAGTCAAGCGGTGGAGAAGATAACGGTCAGACTGGAGTAGCTGCAATACAGTCCACTAATACCAAAGGTGCAGACAGTACTGCTCCTCAGGGCGGCGGCTACATCAGCGTTAGAACTACTTCAACCGCACGTGCAGCTATCGACAACATCTCTGCAGCTATCAAGCTTGTATCTGCTAGGAGATCTCAGCTCGGTGCTATCCAGAACAGACTGGAGCACACGATCAAGAACCTCGACAACGTAGTTGAGAACACCACAGCAGCTGAAAGCCAGATCCGTGATACAGATATGGCTTCCGAGATGGTACAGTACTCGAAGAATAACATTCTTCAGCAGGCTGGCCAGTCAATGCTCGCACAGGCTAATCAGAGCAACCAGGGCGTTCTGTCATTGCTCGGATAATCAAAGCATAACTACTAAACTATTCGGTTTTAGTTATCCTGGGAACTGCTCCCGTCTCGAAAGAGGCGGGAGCTTTTAATATTGCTCCGGTTTTTGGTATTTGATATTATTGGTGATGACAGGAGGTGATAGATATGGAGCACGCAAAGGTAAAGGGATATACTATAGATGATGTAATGGCTCTTCCTGACGGAAAAAGAGCAGAGGTGATCGATGGCGAGTGGTTTGATATGGCTGCACCGGGAAGCATCCACCAGATGATGCTCATGGCTGTTGCGAGAGAGCTTAGTAACCACATTCGCGGCAACAACGGAGAATGCCTTGTGATGCCGGCACCCTTTGCAGTCTTCCTAAACGATGACGACTACAATTATCTGGAGCCGGATGTTTCAGTAATATGTGACAGAGATAAAATTGATGATAAGGGATGCCATGGCGCTCCTGATCTGGTAGTCGAGATCATATCTCCTTCTACAAAGAGACGTGATTATGGGATAAAGCTCTTTAAATACAGGACTGCGGGAGTGAGAGAGTACTGGATCATCAATCCGGAAACACGGACTGTGAATACGTACACATTCCCTGTAGGTGATGAAGAAGAGACAGGGGATCAGGTATCCTTTGATGAAGTGATATCCTGCGGGCTCTTTCCTGATCTAAAACTCGTGATATCGGAGCAGATATGAAGATAATGTTTCTAAACGGCGGACTCGCCAATCAGATGTTTCAATACACATTTTACAGGTTCGGGGAGACCGTAAACCAACAGGATGACTGGTACCTGGACGATTCCTTCTTTTTCACAAATGATGTCCATAACGGATATGAGCTTCAGAAGGTTTTCGGGCTTCATCCGAGGCTTTTAAGCGAATACTTCGACAGGGACGTGTGGGAATACATGATAGAGGAGAAGAAAAAGGGTAAAAGCATACCGGAGCTTCTCCTTGAAAATGATATAGATATCCGTATGATATCCGAGTACGAAAACTGGAAGCAGTGGAATCCCTTTTCCGGAGAAGTGGAGGAGCTCGGGCGGGAGTTTGAAGAAAGCAAAGTCCTGGAGGATGGAAACATCTACTATAACGGCTACGGCATTAAGGCGGTTTTCTTTAAGAAGATAGAAAACGTGATCCTGACGGAATTCTGTTTTCCTGAGATCACGGATGAAAGAAACCGCGATTATCTTGATGAGATACAGGGTACCAATTCATGCTCTCTCCATGTGAGGCGTGGTGACTTTGTGGCTCTCGGGGGAGCGGCACCGGATGATCTCTACAGATCCATGATAGAGGAGATCCTGAAAAAAGAACCGGATACAACACTCTTCCTTTTCTCCGATGATCTTCCGTACTGCGATGCGCACAGGAAGGAAATGGGACTGGAGCTGCCGGAAAAGGTCGTTTTTATCGAGGGAAACAGTGGGGATTCAGCCTTCCGGGATATGCAGTTAATGAGCCACTGCAAGAATATGATAGTGGGGAACAGCTCATTTCCATTCATGGCATCGCTGCTAAATAGAGATGTAAAAACTATACTTACCTTCAGAAATGACAGGTATATATAGATTCTTCGGGCTACGCCCTCAGAATGACAGATAACTTCGCTCAGAATGACAGATAACTTCGCTCCAATGCCATTAAGTTAAGGCTTCCCCCTCTGGGGGAAGCTGTCGCCGAAGGCGACTGATGAGGGTCATAGCGATCTTAACTTAACGCCATTGGCTTCGCTCAGAATGACAGGTAACTTCGCTCATAATGACATCTAAGTGTCATTCTGAGCGAAGCGAAGAATCTCTTGTTCATAAAAACAGACCAAATTGTATTTAAAATCATACAATTTAGGGGTTAAGGAATCGGATATGGGTCCGATATATAAGGTGTAAATCAAAAACATATGGTTTTCCTTAACGGACAGGATTATTACAAGGAGGTGGTTTTCCTTCACGGACGGGGCAAAGTACAGGGAGGTTTAACATGGTAGTACAGCACAATCTTACATCAATGAACTCTAACAGAATGCTCGGCCTTACAACGAAGGCTATGGCCGCTTCCACAGAGAAGCTTTCATCCGGTTACAAAGTTAACAGAGCAGCGGATGATGCAGCAGGACTTTCCATCAGTGAAAAGATGAGAAAGCAGATGAGAGGTCTTACACAGGCTTCCACAAACGCTCAGGACGGTATCAGCGCAGTACAGACAGCAGAAGGTGCACTTACAGAAGTACACGACATGCTTCAGAGAATGAACGAACTGGCAGTTAAAGCAGCTAACGGCACGATGTCTTCTTCAGATAAGGCAGATGTTCAGAATGAGATCGCAGCACTCTCTACCGAGATCGATCGTGTATCGACAACCACAAAATTCAATGAAACCTATCTCCTTAACGGAAGTAAGGGAGGAAAGTCAGATGTACAGTGGAACGGCAGCCTTTCCTTCGCACTTCAGGTAGGAGCTGACAATAAAGCATCAAACAGGATTACGGTAAATATCTTCTCCATAACAGCATCCGCAATAGGTGTGGCAACAGTTGATGCTAATCACCTTACAAAGGATGGCGATAAGATCACAGATGATGAACTCGTTAAAAAGTATCACTACGGTGTAGACGATGAGGGTAATATCGTTAATATCACCGGAGAGAATATTTCAGAAACAGGCGATCTTAAGATCGTAGCAGGTTCCATACTTCCTCTTGGAGCTACTTCCGACGGTGGCGAGGATGACAGCGGAGTAGTAGGAAGAGCTAAGATTGATGATAGTACTGATGATAATAAAGGAGCTGAAGGACCTCGAGGCGGCGGCTACATCAGCGTCAGAACCACATCCACAGCACGTGCAGCTATAGATAATATCGGAGCAGCCATCAAGCTTGTATCTGCCAGAAGATCCCAGCTCGGTGCTATCCAGAACAGACTCGAGCACACTATCAAGAACCTGGATAACGTTGTTGAGAATACCACAGCAGCAGAAAGCCAGATCCGTGATACAGATATGGCATCAGAAATGGTTAACTACTCGAAGAATAATATCCTTCAGCAGGCCGGCCAGTCGATGCTCGCTCAGGCAAATCAGTCAAATCAGGGTGTTCTGTCATTACTTCAGTAATTTTCCTAAGGAATACCATATAACCCATATGAAGAAACCCGTCTCGAAAGAGGCGGGTTTCTTTATGCTCCTGTCACCCTGAGGCCGTTCCTCCCGTGTCACCCTGAGGCCGTTCCTCCCGTGTCACCCTGAGGCCGTTCCTCCCGTGTCATCCTGAGGCCGTTCCTCCCGTGTCATCCTGAGCGTTAGCGAAGGAACTCCATTAGATTCTTCGCGTCTCGTCTGCCGACTCGGTCCGTGCTAAACGCGTGCCACCGGCACGCAGCACCGCTCAGAATGACAACTACATGCCAGAATGACAACTACTTGCCAGAATGACACTGATGTTGGTGACTGATGAGGGCCATAGGTGTATAATCGTATAAATGTTTTTCGATCATGTACAAAAACTGAAATCTACAGTTCTTATCCTTTTTCTCACAGCTGCCATGCTGATCCTTTGCATTGCAGGTTTTTTTCTGCACGGCATAAGTACCGGAGCAGAGGACATAATAAGCACACCCACATTTTCCCGGACCTCCGGATTCTATAACGAACCCTTTACACTGGAAATATACTGCGGAAAAGATGAAGAGATCAGGTACACCCTGGACTGCAGCGAACCCACTGAAAACTCGGCCCTATATACCGGGCCCATAGAGATATACGATCGTTCTCCGGAGGAGAACCTTTATTCAAATAATATCTTTACAAGTGTGGACTACTTCTCCTACTCGGACCGACGCGGCTATGTGCTGCCGGAGACGCCTGTGGACAAATGCACAGTAGTGAGAGCTGCCGTATTTGATAAAAACGGAGAGAAAAGCGGGACGGTGACAGAGAGCTACTTTGTGGGTTATCAGAATAAACCTTCCTACATGGGGACTCCCGTAATATCGCTGACTGTTGACCCTGAGGATCTCTTCGGGTATGAGAAAGGTATATATGTCATCGGCAAGCTGGGAACGGAACACTTCCAACAGAAGGTTGCTAAGAGTGAGGAAGCGCAGGAATATCTGAAAGAAAACCCGGACACCCCTCTCGATGGTACCGTAAAGATCGGAAATGTCTATATGCATGAAGCATATGTCTACAATTATTCCCAGGGAGGCATAGACTGGGAGAGACCGGGAGACATTACATTCTTTGACGGCTGGCATATGAAGCTTACTTCGGAAAGGCTGGGAGTAAGGGTGAGAGGGAATAATTCGCGCAATTTCCCTCAGAAAAGCCTGTCCTTATTTGAGAGAGACACCTATTCAAAAGAGGGATTCTACTTTCCCTACCTGCAGAATAATGTAAAAAACGGAATAGCACTATCAGGGGGAGGAGACGATATGTACTCCTTCACAAGGGACCCGTTTCTCTCCGAACTATTTAAGAAGAACGGTCTCTCCTTCGGAGTGCAGGAATTTTCTGAGCCCGTCTTTCTCTTCTTAAACGGTGAATTCTGGGGAACCTATCTATTATCCGAGAAGGAAGATAAGCAGTACCTGAACCGGCATTACGGAGTGGACGAAGACAATACTCTTATCGTGAAAAACGGACTACTGGACTCGGGAACGGAGGACAGATATAAAAAATACTACGGAGAGCTGATCGGATATGTGATGAAGAATGATCTATCCACAGAAGAAGGGTACAGGGGGTTCTGTGAGCTGGTGGACATCGGAAGCCTTATGGATTACTACTGTGCGAGGATCTATGTGGACGACTTTTCCGACTGGCCGAAATCAAATGTGGCACTCTGGAGATCCGTGAATAAGACCGACAGACCCTATGAAGACGGAAAGTGGAGATTCCTGAATTTCGATAATAATATAGAGCTGCAGAGCTCCAAAGTGGATTTTGATACCATCGGAGCGATCCTGACTCAGGGAAAAGAAGACTACGGGGAAATAAAGGAAGACTACGAGAAGCTTGTAAAAGAAGGAAAAGATATCGGAGAAATGCTCGGGAATAGCCTTTACTTTGAAAGGATGATATTATATCCTCTGTTTCAAAATGAGGGATTCAGAAAAGAGTTCTTAAAAAGATTTACTGAAATAGAAGATACCGTATATGAGCCGGAGGCAGCCATAGCTCTTTTAGACAGAATAGCGGAGAAAAACAGACTCGCTGTGGTCACGGGTTACCCGCGTTGGTTCGGCGACAGATGCAGCTTTAAGGACTTTGATGAGAAAATAGAGGAAATAAGGACTTTCCTGAGGAACAGAAGACAGTATATTGATGAGTATGTGAAGGAAGCTGCTAATGGGTATGGCTGATACGGGATGTTATGTGCGGGGTACTCTCGCACATAGTGCTCGAAAACGTACCCGAAAAACGTCCACTGGACGTTTTTCCATCCTGAGCGCAGCGAAGGATCTCAGAGATTCTTCGGGCTGCGCCCTCAGAATGACATTGGTAAGCACCATCAGATTCAGACTACGTAGGGTTCAAGAACCTTAAGAACTTCCTCAACATTTTCTTCAGCGTGTATATTGAGATCTATGGGCTTGGAAAGATCCAGGCTGAAGATACCCATGATGGACTTTGCGTCTATAACATATCTTCCGGATACCAGATCAAAGTCATAATCGAACTTGGTGATCTCATTTACAAAAGACTTAACTTTGTCGATGGAGTTCAGAGAAATTTTAACTGTTTTCATGAAAAAAAACCTCCTTAAAGTGTTGTTAAAAACTTTTACCCCTGTTTTCCATTATGGTAATTTGATAAGGGACAAAAGTCAACTACAAAAAAGATTCCTTTGTCATCCTGAGCGAAGCGAAGGATCTATGTAAAGCCTTGCCGGTTGTCATCCTGAGCGAAGCAAAGGATCTATGTAAAGCCTTACCGGTTGTCATCCTGAGCGAAGCGAAGGATCTATGTAAAGCTTTGTCGGTTGTCATCCTGAGCGAAGCGAAGGATCTATAGAAACGGGAAATTATATATGAATAAAAGACACGTCGCTTTACACAATCTGGGCTGTAAAGTGAATGCATATGAAATGGAAAGGATCGCGGAAAAGCTGATCGAAGGGGGCTACACCATTGTTCCTTTTGAGGAAGCAGCGGATTATTATATTATAAATACCTGCACCGTGACCAATATAGCGGACAGAAAGTCGAGACAGATGCTCCACAGAGCCCGGAAGATGAATCCGGATGCCGTAGTCATCGCAGCGGGATGCTATGTGGACACCCATGGGGACGGTGTTACCGTGGATGACAGTATCGATATAGCCGTACCGAATTCCGAAAAGGGAAATATCCCGGAGATAATAAGAACCTGGGAAGAGTCCCATGACAGGGGAGAGAACGGTGATAAGGGATTAAAGAAAACCGGGACCGGAGACAGGATAAGCTCCGGTGAAAGAGCGGGGGCCGGAAATACCCACAGGAGCGGAGAAGGTATATATACCAGATGCTTCCTGAAGGTGCAGGACGGCTGCAATATGTTCTGCAGCTATTGTATAATCCCTTATGCGAGGGGCAGGATCAGGAGCAGATCCGTGGAGGACGTCCTCGAGGAAGTAAAAGGTCTCGCGGCCAAGGGCTACAGGGAGTTTGTGATAACGGGGATCCACCTTTCATCCTACGGAAAAGACAGACCTGCAGACAATGAAGGACTCATGGACCTCATAAGGGCCGTGGACCGTATAGAAGATGTGAAGAGGATAAGGCTCGGCTCCCTGGAACCCAGGATAATTACGGAGGGGTTTACGGAGGAGCTTAAAGATATAAGGTCACTTTGTCCCCAGTTCCATCTGTCACTTCAGAGCGGATCGGATCCGGTACTGAAAAGGATGAACCGGCATTACTCTACCGCAGAGTACAGAGAAAGCGTGGAGATCCTTAGAAAACACTTTGACGATCCGGCTGTTACCACAGACGTGATAGTGGGATTTCCGGGGGAAACACTCACGGAATTCGAGGAAACGGTTGAGTTCCTGAAAGAGATAAAGTTCTACGAAACCCATATTTTCCCATATTCCAGAAGGAAGGGAACTCCTGCAGACCGTATGGAAGGGCAGATAACCCGGGAAGAAAAGCACAGGAGACTAAAGATCCTAAAAAAGCTTGACGCAGTCCATAGAAGAGAATTCGAAGAGCGGTGGATCGGAAAAGAGGCGGAAGTTCTCTTTGAAGAAGGAAACGAAGGCTACACCCGGGAATATATCAGAGTGAAAAAAACAGGAGCCCTCGTATCACCGGGCACCATCTGCCGCGGCATCCTGCTCGCGCCACCCCGGGCTGGTGAACCGGTCATCCTTAAGGATCTATGAGATTCTTCGGGCTACGCCCTCAGAATGGAAAAATGTTCAGTGAACATTTTTCGGGCACGCTTCGAGCACTGAGTGCGAGAGTGCCCCGCAGAGTAGTCATCCTGAGCGGAGCGAAGGATCTCCCCCATAGAATGACACCGCAATAAAAATGAGGCTACAATGTTATTTCATGACACGATAAAGAATAAAATACCGCTGATCTCAATACTGTTACTATTTACCTGCGTATTCCTGCTCTTCGGCCACTACAAGGAATACCTCTATGAGGACGAAGTGCTGTCCTATACTGCTGCCAACTGTCAGGACGGAATGAGACCGCAGTTACCGGTAAACAGAATAGTAAACGGTGAAGAATTTGTGATAAACGCAGTGGCGGTGAGACCGGACAGCAGGTTTGACTTTGCAAACACCATAGCGAACACATCAAAGGATCCTCATCCCCCGGTGTATCTCCTTATGCTGCATTTGGTATCGTCCCTTTCCCCGGGAGTATTCTCAAAGTGGTTTGCCCTGTTAATAAACTATATTTTCGGTGCCGTGACGGTGATACTCCTGTATCTTCTGGGCGACAGGGTATTTAAGGAAAAAAGGGGCCGGTTCATTTCCGTGATATACGTTCTTTCCATCGGCTTTATAACCCAGCTCATGAATCTCAGGATGTATGTGGTGTTGCAGGCATTCACGACCTGGCTCACCCTGCAGTACATCAGCATCATAAGAGAAAAAGAGGAAAAGCCGGAGATCCGTTCCTTTAATAAAAAGAGGATCCTGTTACTTATAGTAAACGTGATCCTCGGCACCATGACCCACTATTACTTCCTGATATTTGCTTTTTTCGAGGCAGCGGTATTCAGTATAATGCTGTTAAAGAAAAGACAGTTCCGGGAACTCATAAAGCATACCCTGATCTACGTGGCATCCGGCCTCGCGACTCTCGTGATCTTCCCGCCCATTATCTGGCAGCTGACCGGATCGGACGTGGGATCCGAATCCTTTGGAACGAGGGATCTGCCCGAACTCATTAGGCGTTTCCGGGTGATGATGAGTCACCTGAATAACGAGATGTACGGGGGACAGCTGAAGCTCTACGTGCTCTGCTTTGCCGCATGGGCAGTGTGCGGGATATTTGCATACACCAGGGGGAGGGAGCGGAAATACAGTTCTTCATCCCGGGAAAAGATCTATGACGGCATGGGGGCAGGCTTTGCCCTGGTCTTCCTCACGGCAGTACTGTATTTTCTTACGGTGTCTGTTACCACGCCCTATCTCACCGGGAGATACCTAAGCCCTGTTTATCCCCTCTTCGTAGTGGTAACCGTAGGGGTATTCAGACCCCTGATATTAAAGATCTTCAGGTCGGAAACTTTCGGGTACTTTGTACTGACCGTGGTGATGGCTATACCCCTTTATCTATGGGTATCGGGAGGACTATATGACGTAAATAAAGCCGCAATGCAGGAAATATCGAAGGAACACTCAGGTGAGATATGTATATTCTTCCGGGGTATCTCCACGGAGGAAAACTATTTCGAACTGGAGAACTATGACAGAGTGATGGCGATGAGGCTGATCCCGAGAGAAGATGAAGAGGAAGGAGATACAGCCCTTCTCGCAAAAGAAAAAAGTGTGGTAGTATATGTACCTTCGGATAAGAACCCGGAGGATTGCTTTAACAGGATAAGGGAGTATGATCCCGAACTGACAAAGTCCGAGAAACTGTACAATGCATATTATTCAAATGTATATAGGATCTCGACGACGTGAGGCAGCCTGCTGTCATTCTGAGGGCGTAGCCCGAAGAATCCATGAGATCCTTCGCTTCGCTCAGGATGACTACTGAAAATGTCATTCTGAGGGCGTAGCCCGAAGAATCTCATAGATCCTTCGCTCCGCTCAGGATGACAAAGAGCACTCAGGATGACTACTGAAAATGTCATTCTGAGGGCGCAGCCCGAAGAATCTATGAGATCCTTCGCTTCGCTCAGGATGACATATTTCACTCAGACACTGTGTAGAGCATTACCGTATTCTATGAGGTTTACTATGAAATACACCAAATTCACCATCAAAACCATAAAAAACGCCGAAGACATAATCGCCGCAGAATTATCCGATCTGGATGTCTGCGGGGTGGAAATAGAGGATGCATCCCTTCCGGATGATATCAGGGAAAACGGCACCTTCTATGATGTGCTTCCGGAGAATAACATAGAGGGCGATGACGCCTTTGTCTCCTTCTATGTAGAGGACGGAAAGGACAAAAATGAGATACTGTCCGGAGCAGCCGGGATCCTGCAGAGGCTCCGGGAAACCATGGAAGTGGGAGACGGCGGCATTTCTGTATCCGAGACAGAGGATAAGGACTGGATAAATAACTGGAAAGAGTTCTTTAAGAGCTTTGTCATAGACTTTGAGGACGGGAAGAAAGCACTCTTCATCCCCACCTGGGAAAAGGAACAGAGGGACCGGGAGCCGGATGAAGACTATGTTATCAATATCGATCCCGGAACCGCCTTCGGGACCGGGGCACACGAGAGCACGAGACTCTGTATAAGGGCCCTTGAAAAGCATGTAAAGAAAGACATGAGGCTCCTTGATATCGGCACCGGTAGCGGGATCCTGTCACTTCTCTCCTTTAAGTTCGGCGCATCCTACGGGATCGGAACGGACATAGATACAGGGGCAGTACCTGCGGTAAAGGACAATTTCGAAAAGAACGGGCTATCAGACGCGGCCTTCCACCTGATAATAGGAAATGTGCTGGATGATGAAAATGTAAGAGACAGTGTCGGAGGGGGATACGACCTGGTGGTGGCAAATATCCTGCCGAATGTCCTCGAACCCCTTACTGGATACGTGCCGGATATGCTGAAGAACGGGGGACTCTACATCACCAGCGGTATCATTGAATACAAGGCAGAGGAAATGAGGAAATGCCTTGAGTTTAATGACTTTGAGATCATGGAAGAAAATCACGACGGGGAGTGGGTGAGCTATGTATCGGTTCTTCGTAGATAGAAGCAGTATTTCGGGTAACGACATCTACATAACAGGAAGCGACCACAATCACATAAAAAACGTCCTCAGGATGAAACCCGGAGAAGTGGTGAGTATCTCTGACGGTGAGACAGGAAATGAATACCGCTGTCATATAGAGGGTTATGAGGATGACAGGGTGCATCTCCGCCTTGACTTTATCAAGGAAGCAGACGTGGAGCTGCCGGTAAAGGTGACTCTGTTCCAGGGACTTCCGAAGTCCGATAAAATGGACTATATAATAGAAAAATGCACGGAACTGGGGGTATCGGAGATAATCCCGGTAAATACCGCGAGAACCATTGTAAAGCTGGATGAAAAGAAGGCGGAAAAGAAAGAAAAACACTGGGCAGGAAAAGCAGAAGCAGCCGCAAAGCAGAGCAAGAGAGCGGTGATCCCGGATGTCCGGGAGCCGGTGTCCATGAAGGAAGCACTGGATATATGCAGAGAGCTTGATATAAAGCTCATTCCCTATGAGCTGTCAGAAGACTTCGAAAAGACAAGAGAGATGATATCAGGGATAAAAAAAGGGAGCACTGTGGGGATATTCATAGGTCCCGAAGGGGGCTTCTCGGAGGAAGAGATCGCCATGGCAGAAGAAGCCGGAGTAACCCCCATCACACTTGGGAAGCGGATACTCCGCACCGAAACCGCCGGAATGGTGGTGCTGTCGTGGCTGGTGTATATATTTGAATAATTGACAGACCCTCATCAGTCAGACCTGCCGGTCTGCCAGCTGTCTCTTAAAGGCTTCCCCCTCTGGGGCAAAACATGTCAGTGACATGTTTTGAATGGCGTATAGTCGCACCAAGTGCGGCTGCCATCGGTAAGCTGTCGGCGGAGCCGACTGATGAGGGAAAGAGGTACAGTATGCAGGCATATTTAGACAACGCTGCCACCACACAGGTGGCGCCGGAAGTAATAAAGATAATGGAAAAAGTATTCTCAGAGGACTACGGCAATCCCTCGAGTTTACATAAAATGGGATTTGAAGCTGAAAAATACGTTAATGAAGCTCAGGAGATCTTTTCCAAGATCCTAAAGTGCAATAAGAAAAACGTGGTATTTACTTCAGGCGGAACCGAGAGCAATAATACAGCACTGATCGGAACCGCTCTTTTTAAGGAGAGCCGCGGGAAGCACATCATCACAACGGAGGTAGAGCACCCCGCAGTGTCGGAGCCATTAAACTTCCTTGAAAAGCGGGGATGGGAGATTGAAAGGCTCGCTGTTAACAGTGAAGGCCTCGTGGATCCTGAAGAATTGAGGCAGAAGCTCCGCCCCGATACAGTGCTGGTATCCGTAATGCATATTAATAATGAGATCGGTGCGGTGGAACCTGTGGAAGAGCTGGGAAAGATCATTCACGAAAAGGTGCCGGAGTGTTTCTTCCATGTGGATGATATTCAGGGCTTCGGGAAGGTAAAGGTCAATATCAGGGATTCATATATCGATCTATTAAGCGTCAGCTCCCATAAGATCCACGGTCCCAAAGGCGTGGGACTTCTCTATATGTCAGACAGGGCTTCACATATCCCGCCCATGATGATGGGGGGAGGGCAGCAGAACGGCCTTCGGTCCGGTACCGTAAATGTGCCGGGGATCGCGGGATTTGCGGAAGCTGCGAGACAGGTCTGCGAGAATATTGATGACTCGTATGACAATATGGTTAAGCTAAAACAATTCTTTGTACAGGAAGCGTTGAATATACCGGACATAAAGGTAAACGGCGGAGAAAAGGTATCTCCCTATATAGTTTCCTTCTCCGTAAAAGGAGTGAGGTCCGAAGTGCTCCTCCATGCGCTGGAAGATAAGGGAGTGTATGTATCGGCAGGCTCTGCCTGCTCCAGCCATAAAAAGCACGGATCTGTGACTCTTAAAGCCATCGGACTCACGGACAAAGAGGCTGAGGGAACGGTAAGGTTTTCATTTAGCTGCCATACTACGGGAGAAGAGCTGAAGTATGCGCTTGAATGTATGAATGAGATAATCCCCGGATTAAGGAGGTTCAGTAGGAGATAATGTCAGAGATAAAGTTTAATGCCTTTCTCTTAAAATATGCGGAGATAGGTGTCAAAGGAAAAAACAGATTTGTATTCGAAGAGGCCCTTGAAAGGCAGGTAAAGATCCATTTAAGGAGAACAGCGGGAGAGTTTGAAGTATCCCGCATAAACGGACGTATATACTGCGAAGCAAAGACAGACTACGATTACGACGAAGTGGTGGCAGAGCTTAAAAAGGTCTTCGGAGTCGTAGGGAT
>Ga0310691_10003253_pt1 | contig 19864 bp, 15 predicted proteins | sample 176DNAGHGlowgp2_FD_203887 | JGI IMG/M metagenome (GOLD analysis project Ga0310691, IMG submission 203887) | Sheep rumen microbial communities from Palmerston North, Manawatu-Wanganui, New Zealand - 1766 DNA GHGlow gp2 (v2) (version 2) | ecosystem: Host-associated > Mammals > Digestive system >...
CCCTGTATCTTTCAGAAGCTATGTAGGATCTGTTGCTTCAAACAACAACAACGCAGGTCTGATCAATCTGTGCAAGGCTCTCGTAGCTTACGACAAGTACGCTAAGATCCTCGAGAAGAGCATGAACGGCTAGGAATCATGTACTGATATTAAACCTCTATCAGAATGATCCGAGAAAGACGGTCCCTTGGAAACTGGGGCCGTTCTTTTTGGTTGTTGGGGTGGGTGGTGGTAGTAGTTGTAGGAGTAGTTGTTGAAGTAGTTGAAGTAGTAGTTGTTGTTGTTGGCAAAGGCGGCGGCTAAAATTGCGCTTGCGCAAAGGTGTCCCGGGTGGCATCCGGTGCTGCCAGTCGCAATAAGTGTACCGTTAAAGGATTGTCATTCAGACAAGCACTCAGACTAAGCACTTCTGGTCTGAACATTAGTCTGAATAGTCAGACAAGCACTCAGACTAAGCACTTCTGGTCTGAACGTTAGTCTGAATAGTCAGACAAGCACTCAGACTAACCGCCTCTAGTCTGAACGTTAGTCTGACTCAGCCACATCCACCCCATCCACCCCATCAACTCCTACAAAACAGAAAAAATATATCGAAAAACGATAAAAAAGTATTGCAAAACAAAAATCGACGTAGTATGATGTAGTCAACTCAAAGGAGGGACCATATATGAACAACGCTAATAACCTCATCAGATATACTAAGTTTGCTACGATAGTATTTATCGTACTGGCAGTCATGGCTGATGCTTTTGGATTCATTATCGTTCCTTACATCGTCAGGATCTGGGCAGACAAGACTGACATGTTCTCGATGATCGCTCTGTCAGTTGTCTACTATGTCGGATCGGTCGGCGCTTTCGTTGTTCTTATATCGTTCTACAGGCTTCTTGGCAATATGGGCAGAGATATTGTTTTCGACGTGAAGAATACGAAGATCATGAAGATCATTGCAGTGACATGCTTCCTGATGGGAACTGACTGCATAGTGGGGACGATCGCCTGGTTCGGAACTATCTATGTGGGTGTTATCTGTTTCTTTATGACGATGGTCATCCTTTGCGTCAGGGCTGTCTTTGAGAAGGCGATAGAGATGAAGAACGATCTTGATCTTACTATCTGAGAGGAGGGCATTACAGTGATAGTTATTAATCTTGATGTAATGATGGCTAAGCGTAAGATGTCCTCCGGGGAACTTGCGCAGAGGATCGGAATAACACAGGCCAATCTGTCGATCCTTAAGAACCAGAAGGCGAAGGCCGTCAGGCTTGAGACACTTGATTCCATATGCAGGATACTTGAGTGCCAGCCGGGAGATATCCTGGAGTACAGAGAGGAATAAGATAATCACATGAACACCAAGAATTATTTTAAGGTCGCCGCGATCTTGCTGGCGTATCCTTTAGCACACTTTTATGTCAGGGAGATCATAACGTTCAGCCATGAGAACGCGACGCTCAAGAGGATCATCTTTGTGCTGCTGTTTGCTCTCTGGAACGAACTGATCATAAGAGGGAGAGGCAAGGCTCCGCATAAGATCACATACCTTTGGTATGGTATCATGACTGCGGTCGCAGCAACTTCCGTCACCGGACTTAATGAAGAAGTATCCATGCTCGGACTTCACTTGTGCGCAGTCTATGTTGCACTGCTGAGTAACGGGATACTGCTGGAAGGCAGAACGGGAAGCTTTATCGTTTCTGACCTCTTTAACGGCTTCATCCTCAAGCCATTCCCCGGGTTCGGCAATATCTTTGTCGACATCAAGAGTCTGTTCAGGTCCCGCAAGGAGAGCGCCGCAGACACGGCTAAGAAGAAGGGCGGGATCTCTGCTGCCATCGGATTTTTGGTCGTGATCTTAATGATCCCCGTGTTCATTATCGCAGTGCTGCTCCTGGGAGAGATCAACAAAGAGTTCGGATCTGCCGTAAGCGGCATCCTCAATTCGATCGCCGGCATCTTCAACATCAGATGGATCCTTGAGAACATGGGGATCGCATTCTTTGCCATACCTGCATGTCTTTACCTTTACGGCATGCTGTCCAAGTGTGCTGACAGTGACGGAGTAAGGGAGAGGAGAAGATGTGAGGCATTGACGAGATTCCGCACAGTATGCCGTAAGGTGTCACCTTTGGTATCCGTCTTTGTTACCGGATGTTTTGTTCTACTGTATCTGTCATTCTTTGTGTTTGAGGCAAGATATCTGTTCAGCGCTTTCGCAGGGAGGCTACCGGTCGAGTTTACGGCTGCGGAGTATGCCAGAAGAGGATTCTTCGAGCTTACGGGCATCATGTTCATCAACATGCTGATCTTCCTGGCCATCTCTTATTTCGAAAACAGGGAGGCCATCGGAAGGAAGCTGTCCGGCTTCATGATCATCTCGCTCATGGCAGAGAGCATTGTATTCTCAGTGATCTCTTTCTCCAAGCTGGCACTGTATTATTCGAGGTTCGGATACACGCCCAAGAGGCTCCTGGCCATCTGGGGAACATTGATCTTTGCTGCAGGCGCAATCCTGGTGATCGTGTCAAGGATCCGCAGGAAGGATCTGTCGAGAGGATGGATATATTTTACCGTGTTCAGTTTCGCATTGATGAATATCCTGTCGAGCATTTTATCATTAACTATTGGAGGCATATATGAATAAGAAAGTGAAGGTAGTACTGGTGTCCGCAGGGATCATCCTGGCGATACTGGGTGCCGCAGCAGCGGTATTGATCCACGGGGTATACACGTATACTTCGAGATGTGCTCATATCAAGGCGAAAGAGAATGTAACTGTACAGGCAGGTGATGTGCTTGACATAGATGACCTGGCTGAATTCACGAATTATGACGAGCGCAGGATAACAGGAATAATGGGTGTAGAAGGCGAGATATCCGCTGACGGGCAGCAGGTAGTGATGAGCGGCACGGGTGAGGCCTCGGTGTGGGTTTTTGCTACCAATGCAAGAGCACCGGAGTGGACAGAGAAGGGGATAACTATAACAGTGAAGGGAGAAGATAACAAATGAGAAGGATCGTAATAGCAACAGCGGTATTAGGTGCGGTAATGTTAACCGGGTGCAGCATGAACGGGTACAGAGGCGGATGCTGGGAACTTCCGGTTAATCCGGTGAGCATAGAAGAGAAGGATGACGGAGATAAGGGACAAGTGATCTATGAGTATAACGGGAGGTCATATTCACCGTATGGAACACTCGGATCAAGACTCACTGACGGTACTGTCAGGGATTGCCTGGGTTATATCGGCAATGATAAGAATACCCGGATATATTCCCTGTCTGAGGACCCGTACGATAATTACCTCATGATCGTTAATGTCGACGGGATAATGGAGCAGCCCTCGTTTGTAAGGGCCATCGATACGAAGGACAAGTCTGTTTTTACACCTGAGTATATCACTTCGCTAAGCTACGAGGAATGGAGTTCTTCCGGATCGTACGATAAGATCAGGAGAGCAAGCATCATGACGATCTGTAACGCCGAAGATATTAAAGAGATCGGATATGAATTTACTGTCAACGGCAAAAACGGCGGAGGCGGTGCGGTCTGCAATGCTGACGGATCCGTCATCAGTAAAGGTGAACTTGTTTGTATTGAGATATCAGAACCGGATCTGAACGGCAAAGTTGATCTCGATAAGCCCTTCGATGTGTCGATGGTATTTACCGTAACCGATAAGGATGGTAATGTGCATAATGTCACAGGCTCATTTGAGAAGCAGATGATGCTTGGTTCATCCGTCAATGATATTGAGATACGAAGCGGCGCACCGGGTGAGTATACGCTTTTTGTGGATAAGTAACAAATTCATTGCATATATATATTAGCTAAATTGTCTATACACATTCACTGTCAAGGAAGAGTCCAAGACAAAGACATCAATGTCGCTTGCAACATCGTTATCACTGTCATTCAATAACCTTCTCACAAAGAAGGGAAGGACATTCCTGACTGCTTTCGCAGGGTCTATAGGTATCATCGGTATCGCACTGATCCTGTCACTGTCTAATGGTATCAATAAGTATGCGAAGAACCTGGAGAGGAATTCAATGTCTGATTTCCCGATAACGATCGAGAAGAAGAGCTACGATCTTCTTGCCGGACTGTCTTCTGCATTTGATTCTGCAGCCGGCATGAATACTGCAATCGATAATACAAAACTCTATTCAAACGACGATATCGTCAGCTCCTCTCTGGTAAATACCGATATGGGAATGCTTCAGGTCAACGATCTTGTCTCATTCAAAGAATTTGCTGACGGAAATGATGACATCAAAAATGCCGCTGCGAAGATCGTATATAACTATGATATGGATCTGCAGATATGCTGAATCGCACATATAAACTCATTCTTAATACTGATTACTATACGATCAGCGACGGTAAGGCAGTAGACCATTCTTCCGATGCATCATATATGAAGAGTGTTATCGATGCCGGCAGAGAGCTCAAGATCGTTGGTGTTCTTGATAAGGAAGATGCATTCGAAAGCTATATCGGTTATTCACACGAACTCACAATGTCAGTTATCAAAGATATCAGCGGCACTGAGGTATATGCTGCACAGATGGCTGACAAGGAGACAGATATCTTCACGGGTCTGCCTTATGATGGTATCACTTCCACATTTGAATGCAATGCGCGCAAGCTCGGAACATATGAGGAAAAAGATCCCACAAGCATCATGATCTATCCAAAGGATTATGACGGCAAGCAGAAGATCACAGAGACTATCAACAAATACAATGAGGATCAGAAGGCTTCCGGCGCAACAGATAAGGTCATCAAGTTCCAGGATACGATGAAGGATCTCGTCGGTGGTGTGACCAAGATAATCAACGGTGTGTCCTACGTCCTGATCGCTTTCGTTGCAATCAGCCTCATAGTATCAAGTATCATGATCGCTATTATCACATATATCTCTGTTCTCGAGAGAACAAAGGAGATCGGTATACTTAGAGCTATAGGTGCCAGCAAGAAGGATATCAAGCGCGTCTTCAGAGCTGAGACTATTATCGAAGGACTGATCGCCGGTGTACTCGGTGTCGGTATAGCATTATTACTCTCACTCATTACCAATATCATTGTATCGGCAATCTGGAAGATAGAAGGTGTTGCAACAATGCCTGTTATCGGCGCAATAGTCCTCATTTTCCTCAGCATCGGACTTAATGTCCTAGCAGGCAGCAAGCCGGCCAGGATGGCGTCTAAGAAAGACCCCGTCGAGGCGCTGAGAACGGAGTGATCTTCCGCAAATCACACTTGGTGATATGAACATATATATGCCGGCAGATCCTGCATTGCAGGGACTGCCGGTTTTTTATAAGTCTGGTCATAATAATTTCTGCCTTTTTCAAAATATCTAAAATAATTTTCAAAATCATTGAACCTTTTGATCACCTTCTGCGTCATAAGGACATAAACGATATATCAAGATCGCATAAAACAACAAATCGGAGGTGACAAAAATGAGATTTTGGCATAAGTTTTTATCGGTAGTCCTGGTCAGTTCAATGGCTGTGACGGTTGTCGCAGTAAAGCCGGGCAAGATGGTCGAGGCAGCCAGCTCGCTGGAGAGTAAGATCAATTATTGGGGCTACCATACCAAAGGATGGAATTACGATGCCTTTACGCCGGGTGGTGTCAAACGTGATTGGTGTGGCGATTATGTCAGGTATATTAGTGAGAAAGCATATTCAGACCTGGGATATAAATATACCGATTATTTCCCTGTTTGCAGCGGGAAAAACGCAGCATCGTACTTATCGGGATCTATTTCGACTGCATATGCATTTCAGCAGGCCGGAACTTTTTTCTCATGGAGATCATATACCTTTAATACAGGTTGCTTTGGCCGGGTTACGATCAACACAACAAGCAACAGGAATTCTTATTCTCCAAAGATAGGTGATATAGTCCTGGTAGATACAGACCCGAATTCTTCTGAATGTGATCATCTTGGAATAATAGTTGATCACGGCAACGGGTATATCAAGACAATGGAAGGTAACACCGGAACATACGGGTATACTAAGTCAGGAGAATTTACATATGATATCGGTTCAGATGGCATGTACAAGAGAAAAGGAACGACAAGCATCAGGGTCCTGCACGTCTGCAGACCTAAGGATCCTACACAGGGAAGCTCATCTCATTCAATTTCTGAACTTGGCTCACCCTGGTATCCTTCTGATGACTTTTATGCATGGATAGTCAAGAGGGACGACTGGGTTCACCTGGAATCTTCAACTGATCATAATGTTGCCCTTGCAGCCGGTGGAAACAACAGTAATTATGAAGGACAGATCTGGAGATTCGAGAAGCAGTCCAACGGCACATATGTAATCTATAATCAGTTGGACGGGTATGTTCTTGATGCGTATGAGGGCGGCAAGACAAAGGGAACCAATGTAATCACCTACTCGAAATATAACGGCGGTGCCAATCAGCAATGGTATCTGTATAACACATCCAAAGGCGTAGTTATCAAAGCTGCTCATTGTGACCTGGTCGTTGATGTTACGGGTGGTTCATCCAAGAACGGAACAAATATCGAATTATGGGACTACAATGCAACGGGAGCACAGCTGTTCAGTGTCTATGTCATTGCCAGGAAATATACTACACCTGATCATTATGCCTATCTTATCAATAAGATCCCCTGGAAGCATGTTGAGGCAACCGTATCAGGCAATGTTCAGATCGCAGCGAATGGTAATGACAGCCATGATCCCAAGCAGATCTGGTACATGGATCTGCAGTCGGATAATAGCTATATGATCAGCAATGCTTTCGATGGTAAGGTGTTGGATTGCAATAAGGGTAACAATACAAAAGGAACTAACATATTGACTAACAGCAATACCGGTTCTGCAAGTCAGAGATTCTGTCTTTACCGTGTCGAAAACGAGTATGGCAACAACGCCGGAGGCTTCATCATAAGGCCCAGGTACTCCAACCATCTTGTCCTGGATGTTAATGGCGGTACGGCTAATAAAGGAACGAATATACAGTTATGGCATTTCAATTTTACAGATGCACAGGTGTTCTCTGATTATGATCTTAAGAATGACGGCGTAAGTTATAAGAAGCCTTCAAAACCCGCTTCGCCCGTGATCACTGCACCATCTAGGTTTGTGGTCAACGAAGAACAGAAGGTAACATGGACCGGTTCGGCACTGACATCTGATAAGTTCGATGCACGTCAATACCTTTTCGAGGTTCTTGATACATCAGGAAAAGTGCTCTTTACAAGTGATGTCGGAAATGCAACTTCACTGGGATTTAAGAGTTCGGAAGAAGGTACATATAAACTGAGAGTAACAGCTGTTAATTCAAAGTACAGGGACTATCATTCGGCAAGCAACACAGTAACGGTCACGGTAAATAAGAAGACATCTCCGGTCCTTACGGTCGGCAGCATCGCATCACAGACCTATACAGGTTCTGCAATAACACCCGCTCTGACTGTAAAGTATGGGAATAATAATCTTACTAAGGATGTGGATTATACAGTAACGTACAAGAACAATATCAATGTCGGAACAGCTGAAGTTGCGATTAAAGGAGCGGGAATGTATTATGGCTTATCAATATCTACAACATTCAAGATAACGGCTAAGCCGATCAGCGGGACTGTGATCAGTTCGATCTCTGACCGTACCTATGCCAGATTTGCTTATGAACCGCCTTTCGATGTGAAGGATGGAGATAAGTACTTGAGATCAGGAGTTGATTACACATATGCTTATTCTGACAATGTCAATGTTGGAACTGCAACACTGACAGTTACCGGAATTGGGAATTACTCCGGAACGAAGAAGACGACTTTCAGGATCGTTGCAAATACTAATACACTTGTTGTTGACGGTATCCCGGCACAAACTTACACCGGCAGCAGGATAATGCCGGAGATCACAGTAAGATCAGGCAAAAATGTCCTCATCAAAGATGAAGATTATACGGTAATGTACACGGATAACATAAATGCCGGAACCGCAACCGTATATGTATTGGGAACCGGTAACTACAAAGGATCCGGCAAGGCGACCTTCTCTATCGGTCCTAAGTCCATCTCATCCGCAAATATCGGAATGATCAGTGACAGGGATTATTCAGGTTCTGCAATAGAGCCGTCAGTAACAGTTACGGACGGAACAAAGATCCTTACGGAAGGTATCGACTATACTGTCGGTTACTCAAACAACATTAACGAAGGAACCGCAACTGTTGCCATCTCCGGCAAGGGCAATTACTACGGAACCAAGAAAACGACCTTTAATATAATCAAGACTGATGATCCTGAACCTGAAGTTACTGATCAGTGGATAGAAAAGGCAGGCAGATCGTACTATGCGGATAAGAACGGTAATAAGGTTACAGGCCTTGCCAGGATCGACGGTAAGTTCTATTACTTCAACGCCAAGGGCGTAATGCAGTCAGGGTGGCAGAAGATCGGCTCGAAAAAGTATTATTTCAAGCTTAATGCTGCCGGAAATAAAGCTCCTGCCATTACCGGAAAGGCAAAAAAAATCGATGGCTATTACTACGCATTTGACAGCAAAGGCACCATGATGAAGTCAGGTGTTAAGAAAGTTGCAAACGGAGAATCCTACTACCTCAAGTCAAACGGTAAGGCTTACACAAAGAAGTGGTACAAGAAGTCCGGAAAGTGGTACTATTTCTCTACCAACGGGAAGATGGTCAGGAATAAGTCCCTTAAAATAGACAGGAAGACTTACGTATTTGATAAGAAGGGAGTATGTAAGAACCCGTAAGGATCCTGATCTCGTAAAAATGAGTAACCACTCGCAGCAAAAACAATTATAATATTCTACAGCGAAGAAAGGTTTGGACAGAAGAAATGGAATATGATCCTCAAACGATAATCGATTCGATCAACAGGTACCGTGCAGGTTCTACAGAGGCTTTTGCCACAATATATGAAGGCACATACAGACTTGTATATTCAACGTGTTACGGAATAATAAAAGATGAGGAAGATGCACGTGATGTTACCCAGGATGTTTTCCTGAAAATATACGAGAAACTTGACACTCTTAACAATCCTGCCGCGTATGGCAAGTGGATGAAGCTCACGGCATCAAATATGTCATTGGATTTCATCAGACGTAAAAGTCACACATATAATGTTGAAGATGATACTGAGATCGATATGGCATTGGCAGACTGGGAGGAGTTCGATTCTATCCCTGATTCGTTTATCGAGGATGAGGAGAAGAGGCAGATAATCGATAATGTGCTTAAGGATTCGCTCAGTGAAGTACAGTATCAGACTGTTTTTATGTACTACTTCAGTGAGATGCCTCTTGCGTCAATCGCGGAGTCAATGAGTTGTCCTGAAGGAACTGTTAAGACAAGGCTGATGCATGCTAAGGATAAGTTCAAAAAGTCGCTTGAGAAATACATAGATGACAACAAGCTTGTTCTGGCTGCAACGCCTTTCATGACCAGATTCTTCAATGCGGAGATGCCCAAGATCAGCGTTCCTGATATCTCAAGCCTCGGGATACAGGGACTTACCGGTAATCCAGGTGCTGTCACTGCTTCTTCCAACGCTGCACAGTCAGCAGTTCAGTCTGCGGCTCATTCTGCAGCTCAGTCCGCAGGACAGATGGGGGCAACGGCTGCAAAGGCCGGGTTCCTGGCTACTGCAGCAGGCAAGATCGCAGTCGGAGGAGCAGCTCTGGCTCTTGTCGGGACAGTGACAGCAGTAGCGTTCAATCTGCCCAAAAAGAATGAGCCGGTGATCTCTGAGGCCACAACATCTATCGTGACAGAAGACACATCTGCAGCCGTTACAGCTGCAACGACTGTGACACAGCCTGTTCCGGCGGTTGAAGTCAATGCAGGCGACAAAGGTACTTGCGGTAAATATGATGGCAAGGATATCGAATGGATAGTTCTTGATAAGACTGGTGATAAAGTTCTTCTATTGTCAAGATATGCCATTGAAGCAATGCCATATGATGTGGACTGGGAAAGTGCACAATGGGAGTACAGCTCTCTCAGAAAGTGGCTGAACAATGATTTCTACAACAGCGCTTTCGGACCGGATGAGAAAGAGCATATACAAATGACACATCTAAATAATGCCGACAGTCAGAACTTCGGAAATGATACCGATGACAACGTGTTCATATTAAGTGCTGAGGAAGCGGAGAAGTATTTTGCTTCCGATGAGGACAGGAGAGTTCTGGCTACCGAGCACGCCGTTAACAACGGAGCTTTTGTTTCTGACGGTTTTGACGGAAGCAGCTGCTGGTGGGTCAGGTCAGTTGGTGAAGATGTTTCCTTTGTCAGTTGTGCAGGTGATATTGCCTATGATGTCGGCGAGGCACTACGCACCGATATCGGAGTGCGTCCTGCGATCTGGATCGACAGTAGTGCAGTAAAGATAATAGATGATGAGACTTCTGCAACGGATCCCTCTGATACTTCAACCGGCGGTGTCAGAGTATACGATTCTGCTGACAGCAAAATGATAACAGTTGATGGCAGCGAGTATGATTTTATGATCCCTGAGGTAGAGATCCCCGGTCTCAATATGGGTAAGGTTAACAAAACGCTCAAGAAGTACGCAAACAAGTATAACAGCGGCAAGAAGAAGGGGAAATACAGTTCTACCTACAATGCCTATATCGGTGAGAAGGTAGTCTCCATTATCATATACAACTGGCGTATCGGTTATGAAGAAGAAGCTACAAGCATGAAGATATATAACATCGAGATCGAGACCGGCAAGATCATAAAAGACAGTAAAGTTGTCGGGCTTTGCGGATTGACCGATAAGGAATTCTTCTCGATAGTAAAAACAACGTACAAGAACTTTGAGAAGTCTCAGCTTGAACAGTTTGATTATTTTGATCCTGCCCGGTTAAAGAAGTGGCTCAGCAAGAACAACAAGCGTATCTCATACAAATACATAATCCCGTTTATCGGTCCTGAAGGACAACTCTGTTTTGCAGGTGACGTTTACTATTACGGCGGGGCCGGGAAAGGATATATGTATTTCGACGCGGTAAAGAAGGATCAGTGGTAGAAAGACCTACATCCTCTTCTGCTGCCTGTGCCTGATCTGCTTATCCGAATACATATTCTCATCAGCGATGTTCATGAGGCGCTCCAGTGTTGTCTCGATCCTTCCCTGATGGAAATCGGATATCGGGCAGGATGCGATGCCGATCGATGCAAGGATCTTATATGGTTTGCCCGTAAGACCTGCATCGTACTGGGCAGCGCCCTCGATCTCGGTCCTGAGCCTGTCCGCCGAATCCTCAAGTGAACTGTCACTTATCATCACGAAAGCGAACTCATCTCCGCCATATCTTGATGATATGCCGTTCTTATGGACCCTCGTCTGGATGGCGTATGCCAATGCCTTGATGACGATATCACCTTCCTGGTGTCCGTAGTTGTCATTGATCGGCTTTAAGTTATCAAGGTCCATGGTGACATAGTTGAATACCTTGCCTCTGTTCTGAGGCTCTCTGACGAGCTTGCTGACGCGTGAGAGGAATCCTCTTCTGTTATAGAGACCTGTCATGTAGTCAAGTTCTGACAGAGCCTTCATCTCACGGTTCATCGTTATGAGCTTATGGTTGTTAAGGACTGAGTGAACGATCGAAGATATATACGATTCCATCTCTTCAAATCTCTGCTGCAGCCTGAGCGATACAACATCCGCTCCGGTGCACAGATAACCATATGATTCGTCTGAGGAACGGAGCTGGCTGAATATCAGGTAATTGATGCCGCTGTCGCTGTTCAGAACGGCACTCTGGTTAGGGATGAGGAAAGACGAATTGTAGACCTTGTTGCCGTACTCATAGATGTCTTTCCAGGATGAGTAAATGGCATTGACGCAATCTTCGGACTCGGTGATAGCCACGAAGAACATCTGGTCCTTCCACAGCCACAGGTGCTTGTCCAGGAACGATGACAGGAGCTTCGTATCGCTGATCGTGATGGCCTGTGACGTAAGTCTTCCCATCTCATGAACGTGCATGAAGTAGTCCTGATTGTCCCTGAACAGTGTGGATGATATCTCCTGCATCTCTTCCATGGTCGTCAGGTTGCAGCCGCAGGAATGCTTGAGGATCAGGCTGCAGCATATCGTATGATCGCGCGTCTCAGGCTCGGCCTCCGGATCCCATTCATCGATGGTGGAGCAGATTATCTCAGCTGCTTTCCTGTAATCAGGAGCACATGTCGTTATAGTCGGTGAATGGTAAAGCGAGTCCCTGATGCCGTCAAAACCTGTTACGATGCAGTCTTCCGGCACACGGATCCCCATTCCGGTCAGGCAGTCCGCCGTGCCCATCGCCATCGTGTCGTTGGCGCATATGATGGCATCAGGTGTCTTGCCGCCATTCTCCAGATACTCCTGGAGGGATTTCTTGGCAGGCACGTACCAGAAGTCTCCATACAGGATCTTGTTGCTGTCGAACTGCATACCGTGTGAGATCAGCTCCTCCTTGAGCACATTGATCCTGTCCTCAGAAAAAGGATTGCCCTTGAAGCCTGCCATCATCATGATGTCCCTGCACTTATGGACTTCGATGACGTGCTTGACCACATCACGGAATCCTGAATTATAATCCACCTCGAAATTAATGCATCCGTCATGCCTGTGCTCCAGCATGAATACGGGGATGCCTGCTTTATGTCCGAGCTCCTTCATATGATCTACCAGATAAGGAGACTTGAGCATCTCGGAGAATATGACTATTCCCGCAGGATCAAGGCGCATCATGAGATTCGCCAGCTTAACTTCAACCTGCGTCTTTGTAAACCCGGACTTTGCGACCGTCCCGAAAGTAAAACAGCAGATGACATACTTCGATGTCAGCTCCGGCACGTTGATCTTATCCAGGAATATGTTGAGATTCTCTGAATCCTCCCATGATCCGCATACTACGATAGCCCTGCGGTTAGGGGTCGGAGGGGATGTCCTCAGCTCATATGTAAATACGGGATTCTCTTCGCTTGAATCCCTTAATACGTCAAGAAGCTTGGGGATATAAGTCCTTAAGGAAGGATCGGGATCATTGATATTGCACAGGACAAGGTGTCTGGGGTCTTCCATGCTCGTCAGCATGTCCTTCAGGGCATCGAGATTCCCGCCATAATAATCAGGAAGATCAAAAGCTTCCTTGAGGATCTTATGAAGGGACGCCTTATCTGCTATCCCTGACAGGTTGATAAATACTGCATTATTCATACTGCAAGACTTTATGGACTCCCATATAATAATTCAAAAGAAGAATAATGATCCTCCGTGTAGTATATCAGACCATCACTGGAGAAAACAATTCTTTTTGCACCCCTCGAACGCTGGTGCATGGTGTCGATATCGCACTCATAGTAGACCCTGCCGCTCTTCTCAGGCAGATTCTCTTCGTAGTTTCCGAACCTGTCGCCGCCGATGCAGGCTCCGTATATGTAGTTGTCAAGGCCGCCGGAGCTCCAGCCGAGCTTCTTTGCCTCTTTCTTTGTTATGAAGTTGGATGGGAGGTGCCCATATGTGTAGATGTACAGCGCCACATCGTCTTTGCGGGTGAACGAACCGGATTCATCTATACGGCTCTGCGCCGTTTGTGACGTGGATCCTTCCGTTGCGGCGGAAGTGGCAGAAGTGGAGGAAGTACTGGTTTCCTCCGTGATCGTCGTCATAAATGTGGGAATGGTGGCCTTGCGGGTCGTCTCAAGAGTGTAGGTCAGACCACACCCTGCAAGCATAGCAATGGTGCTTATAATCACAAATATAACTGATAATTTCCTTAGTATCTGCTTCATTTCTGCACCTTCCGGGACGATCTTCAGCCATATTTTAAGATTTTCTCATCCGCGTTGCAACATTTCGAGTATGATGATTGTATTAATGGTATCAAACCCAAACGAAAGGACATTCTAAGAATATGAAAAAGATAATATCTTCAATACTGATGACATCTTTACTTGCAGGCTCCATATGTGCCTGCGCACCTAAGACACAGGAGACGGAGACTCCGGTCGTGACAACATACGGGGAACCCGTTAAGTTCGAGATCAAGGAGCTTAGCGCTGATGATCAGGACCAGTTCCGCAAGGCTTACCTGAACACTTCATTCGACCTGCTCAAGACACAGTTCAAGAATGATCAGAATGTAATGATCTCTCCTGCTTCCATCATGATCGCCCTGTCCATGGCCGAAGCCGGAGCTCGAGGTACCACCAAAGATCAGATGGCTTCACTCTGGGGCGGGCAGCAGGATCCCGGTGCACAGATCAGTTACGCCGCAGAACTGGTGAAGAGGCTTAACGAGGCCAAAGGAATCAAGCTCAGTGCAGCTGATTCAATGTGGATCAACAAGGAGAACATGTCAGGATTCATCAAGGAGGAATTCGTTGATTTTGTTAAGGAGCACTTTGACGCTGAAGCTTCTGAGCTGCTCTTCGACAATGCGGCCCTTGAGAAGATCAATTCATGGGTCAATGAGAAGACTGACGGCATGATCGATAAGATCATCGACAGATTCACGGATGAGGCATCACTCATACTCATCAACGCGATCTCTTTCGATGGTAAGTGGAGCAAGCAGTATGAGGAATCCCAGGTTGCTGAAGAGGATTTCACGAATGCTGCAGGTGAGAAGCAGAAGGCACAGATGCTTTATGGCATGGAACATACCTATCTTGAGAATGATAAGGCAAAGGGATTTGTTAAATACTATGAGGGCGGTCAGTATGCTTTCGTTGTTATGCTCCCCAAGGATGAGGCTGAGAGTGCCGATAAGATGCTTGCAGGTTTCACCGGTGATGATTTCGACGAATACATGAACAGCAGTTCAGATACTGCCGTCCGTACCAGCCTGCCCGAATTCAAATATGATTACGGCAATTCTCTGGTAGATGCGCTGAAGAACCTGGGCATGACGGATGCTTTCGATGCCGGGAAGTGTGACTTCACGGGCATTGCCGAATATGAGGATGGCAGGAAGGTCGTGATCAATGATGTTATCCACAAGACACACATTGAAGTTGACCGCAACGGAACAAAGGCTGCTGCAGTTACGGCAGTCATGATGGAAACGGCGGGCGCGGTCGCAATAGATGAGGTTAAGGAAGTATACTGCAACAGGCCGTTCGCATATGCTATCGTAGATATGACGGACAACACTCCCGTATTCCTCGGAACAGTAAACAACATCTGACGGAGGCATCAAGATGAATAAGAAGATGTTGTCTTCAGTACTTATCGGAACAATGAGCTTATCAGTCCTTGCTGGATGCAGCAAGCCTGCTGAGTCATCCACGGCTGCGTCATTGCCTGCTGCTGTCGAGACAGTCTCCAAGCCGGATCTTACGATCGCCAAAGAGATGCGTGATGTCAGCAGTGATGAAGAGGACAAGTTCCGTCAGGGATACCTCGATTTCTCGTTCGAGATGCTCAGGCAGAACCTTCAGCAGGACGGCGCAGATGCCAATGTAATGGTGTCTCCTGCTTCCATCATGCTGACCCTGGACATGACTGCCGCAGGCGCCAGGGGAGATACGCTTGCGCAGATGATGAACCTCTATGGCGGACTTGATGATCCCCAGGGACAGTTATCCTATGCTGCTAAACTCCTCAAGAAAATAAACGGTGCAAATGGCGTCAAGCTCCACGCTGCGGACTCCATCTGGGTCAACAAAGACGTGATGCCCGAAGGTCTGCTGCAGGATTACAAAGATTTTGTTAATGACAACTTTGATGCGCAGATCGAACAGCTTACCTTCAACGATGATGCCAGGGCCACGATCAACGGATGGGTCAGCGACAAGACAGACAAGATGATCCCTTCGCTGCTTGATGAGCTCAGATCAAGTGATGCGATGCTGCTTATCAACGCGATCGTTTTCGACGGCAAATGGGCAAAGCAGTATATGAAATCACAGGTGCAGGACGGTGCGTTCAGGTCAGCATCAGGTGAGGTGCAGGAAGCACGGATGATGTCTTCAGAAGAGGATCACTATCTTGAGAATGACAAGGCAACAGGATTTGTTAAGTACTATCAGGGCAGACAGTATGCGTTCGTCGTGATGCTGCCCAAGGATAAGGATCAGAATGCAGGGGATCTCGTGTCCGGATTTACGGGTGAGAGCTTTGACGAATATCTGGCAAGCGATTCTGAGGATTACGTTGTCAGGACAAAGCTCCCTGAGTTCTCATATGACTGGGGCAGGTCCATAGCAGGCCAGCTCAAGGCAATGGGCATGGAAGTTCCTTTCGATGACGGCAAGGCTCAGTTCTCAGGCATCAATGGCGCAGACGGCCTCGCCATAAGCGACGTTATCCACAAGACACACATCGAAGTAAACATGAACGGAACAAGGGCTGCAGCGGCAACTGTGGTCGAGATGACCAAAGGCCTTGAGATCGCGGACAGCCGTGAAGTCAAGGAAGTGATCTGCGACAGACCGTTCGCTTATGCTATCGTAGATATGACTGACAATACTCCGGTATTCATCGGAACAGTAAATAACATTTGAGGAGAATGACATGAACAAGAAGTTTTTGACATCAGTCCTGATAGGAACGATGAGCTTATCGGCACTTGCAGGGTGCAGCAAGGCAGATGCCCGGACAAGTGCTCAGGATCAGACTGCGGGAACTGTGACAGAAGCTGCAGATGAGAGCACAGAGCCTTCCAAGTCAGATCTTGCCATCGAGAAAAAGATCAGTGACATCAGCAAAGAAGACGAGAGCAAGTTCCGCCAGGGATATCTGGATTTCTCCCTGGAAGTGCTGAAGAAGTGCCTTAACAGGGACGGCAAGGATTCCAATGTCATGGTATCCCCCGCATCGATAATGCTCGCTCTCGACATGACGGCAGCAGGTGCCACGGGTGATACCCTGGAGCAGATGATGGGACTCTACGGCGGCATCGGCGATCCGCAGGGACAGCTGTCCTATGCGGCAAAGCTCCTTAAGAGGATGAATGATGTTGAGGGGATCAAGCTCCATGCGGCAGATTCCATCTGGGTCAACAAAAGCATCATGCCTGAGGGACTTAAGGATGACTACGCTGATTTTGTTAAGAAGTATTTCGAGGCTGAGGTCGACTCGACTGTGTTCGACGATGCGGCTAAGAACAGGATCAACGACTGGGTCAGCGACAAGACTGATAAGATGATCCCTACGATCGTTGATGATCTCGATCCGCAGATCTCCATGATGCTCATCAACGCCATCGTCTTTGACGGAAAGTGGGCAAAGCAGTATGAGGACTATCAGGTCGCAGAAGAGGATTTCACGGCTGCATCCGGAGAGAAGCAGAAGGTTCAGATGATGACTTCCGGCGAGGATCTTTACCTTGAGAATGACCTGGCTACAGGATTCATCAAATACTATGAGGGTGGCCAGTACGCTTTCGTTGTGATGCTTCCCAAGGACAAGACTAAGAATGCGGGTGATCTCATCGACGGATTCACCGGCGAAAGCTTTGACGAATACATCAACAGCGCATCGCAGGATTACATCCTGACGACAAAGATGCCTGAGTTTACGTCAGACTGGGGCGGATCCATCAAGGAACAGCTCATCGCGTTGGGAATGAAGGCACCGTTCGACCGCGTGGCGGCTGACTTCTCAGGCATATCCGAATGCGGTGAGGATCTTTATATCGGTGATGTTATCCACAAGACGCATATCGAAGTCGACAGGAACGGTACCAAGGCTGCAGCTACCACGGCAGTAGTAACCTACCGCAATGCAGCAGTGGTCGATCAAAGGGAACGCAGGGAAGTAATATGCGACAGGCCATATGCATATGCGATCGTGGATACGACAGACAACACTCCCGTATTTATCGGTACGGTAAACGACGTGAAGGAATAATGGATCATTTTTGATTTAGTTAAAAGTGTGTTTGTTGGAGAAGGGGATGTCTCGTGAGGGCATCCTCTTTTTGTTGGTGCGGGGGTGGGCATTATTTGGGATTGGTGAGCGACCGGTGCAAAGGTGTCCCCGGTGGCTCAGCAAAAGGTTGGTGTGGCTATTCACAGCAAAAACACTCTTTTTTCACAGCAATGCTGTGAAAAAAGTTGATTTTGTTGTGATTCACAACAAAAATGGATATTTTCACAGCATTGCTGTGAAGAAACGGCCATTTTGCTGTGAAAGGAGTTGCGGGGCAACTATGCTGCCATGTCCCGGAGGCTCAGTTTATCTACTCATAGCAAAAACGGCGTTTACTCCAATCTGAGATTGGAGTAAATCGCAATATTGATAGGAGTGAATCTCCATCGAACGTTTCCCCGGTGGCACGAGGTAATGGCCGATCTTTTCATAAGAAAAATCGCCCGATTTGTTATGAGTAAATATCCCAACACACATAAGATCCCACTCTAACCTGTCCCCACTGTCCTCGGAAACAGGATCCGAAGCGCTGAAGCATAAATGTGGCAATTCTGTATCATCGGTTGACAATGTTGGTTTACACCTGTAAATTAACGTCAGTTTATGATCGTAAACCAACGGAGGAATAACGGATGGACGAATTAATGTTGTGTGAGAGCGAGTATCGTCTTATGGACGTGATCTGGAAATACGCACCGGTTGAATCAGGCAGGCTCGTCAAGCTTTGCGACAGCGAGCTCGGCTGGAAGAAATCGACAACGTATACCATTTTGCGCAAGCTCGTGGCCAAGGGCATGGTCCGTAACGATGATGCTGTCGTAACCGTATTGATCCCAAGGGACAGAGTTCAGAAGTTTGAGAGTGAGAGAGTCGTGAGCAAATCTTTCGGTGGTTCATTGCCCTCTTTCCTGACCGCATTTCTTGGCGACCGCACGTTGTCAGACAGCGAAGCGGATGAACTCATAAATCTTATCGATCAGTACAGGAACGAGAACTGACACCGGGGTATTTGATATGAATGATCTTTTGACAGATATCTTACACATGAGCCTTACCGGAAGCATCGTTATCATTGTCGTGCTCATAGCAAGAGTGGTGATGAGGAAGCTCCCGAAGAAGTACATGTACCTGCTCTGGGGCATCGTCGGATTCAGGCTCTTGTGCCCGATAGCATTTGAATCGAGGTTCTCCATCTTTAACATCAGACCGATCAGGAATTCTGTGGAGAATGTGCGCAATCTGCCCCTGATACAGTATGGATCGGCACATGGTACTCCGGTGGCAGAAGTCAGCAGTCAGGCAGCTGCTGAAGTTGCTAAGACTACTGCCGGGACCATCGAGAAGATAAACATGATGCCTTTCCTGCTGACACTCCTGTGGGCAGCGATCGCAGTCGGGATAGTGTGTGCGATAGTCTATAAGTACATTGCGATCAGACATGATCTTAAGAATACCAGAGAGGTCAAGCCCGGCATGTTTGTAGGCCATCAGGTCGATACCCCTTTCGTAATGGGTATCTTAAAGCCTAAGATCTACATGCCTGCAGGACTTACCGAAGCGGAGCTTACGTATCTGACGCTCCATGAGGAGACTCACATCAGAAGAGGTGACACCTTCTTCAAGGCGGTAGGACTTATCGCGCTGGCTCTTCACTGGTTCAACCCGCTCGTATGGATCGCGTATGCGATGTTCGTAAGGGACATGGAGATGAGCTGTGATGAGGCGGTGATCGCTAAGCTCGGGAATGATGTTAAAGCAGACTATAGCATGTCACTCGTTTCTTTCGCCCGGAGGAGCAACCGCTCCAAGTATATTGTAGTGCCGATAGCGTTCAGCAGGATGCTGTTTGGCGGAAAGGATGTAAAAATGAGAATTAAGAACGTATTAGGATATCACGGAACTTCAAAGCTCATCTCCACGATGGCTTTGGTACTCGTAGCATCAGTAGGACTTGTTTGT
>Ga0310691_10003254_pt1 | contig 19860 bp, 15 predicted proteins | sample 176DNAGHGlowgp2_FD_203887 | JGI IMG/M metagenome (GOLD analysis project Ga0310691, IMG submission 203887) | Sheep rumen microbial communities from Palmerston North, Manawatu-Wanganui, New Zealand - 1766 DNA GHGlow gp2 (v2) (version 2) | ecosystem: Host-associated > Mammals > Digestive system >...
ATACTGCGCGTGATATGCCTTAAGAAGCTTTTTTCTTAAACAGCTCTGTGATGCTCTTGCCTTTGTTGAATACTCTTGCTTTGTATACTTTGCCGCAGACTATCGCCATAACGACGCAGCTTAAGATAAGCAGTGCAAGCGCGATTCCGCCGACTAAGTATCCGGTACTTCCTATTGCTATTTCCGAAGGAAGCCTGAATGCAGCTGTAAGAGGGAATAATCTTACGAGTGTTCCTATGCTTTCATTTTCCGTGACAAGCGTAAGGAATGACCCCATATATCCTACCATTACGATAAGGTTATAAATACCCATAGTATTTGCAAGCTCTTCGGGCTTTGAAACAAGGCTTCCGAAAAGGCCGGCCACAAAACCGTAGAAAAGGAATGCCGCAACAAGCGCGATCACCGACATAACGATCGAAGCAGGCGTAAGCGCCGAAGATACGGAATTCATAAAAGCCTTGATGAATTCGCTTATGACATTTACATAATCAGGCGCTACTACCTTGCCGGCCAGAAGGCCTCCGATATATCCGAGTATGCCTCCTGCAAACCACAAAACAACCTGCAGAATGGACATAAAGCTGAGCGCTAAGACCTTACCCGTGACCAAAGCCTCCGGTTTTATGGACGTCAGCATATATTCCATAAGCTTGGAGTTCTTTTCAACGGCTACGGCCTTTCCTGTGCTCTGTCCGTAGATCATCAGGAACATGTAGATGATGAGGATCATGAGCATGGGAACGAGCATCTTTACAAGATACTGTCCGAGATCGCGTTCGGGCTCTCCTGCCTTGTGTACATCGACAACTTTTCCGCCAAGAAGATAGATGACCGTTTCGGTGTCGATCTGTGATGACATGACTCTGAGTGCCATTACGGAATCTACTGCCGTATCCAGTATCTCTTCTCCTTCCGAATCTGAGATGGTGCTCCATACGGGAACTGTCTCTGTTACCTTTATCTTCTTTGTCTCCTTGTCAAGCTCGAAGGTCATGACAAGGCTAAGCGGGTCGTTCTTTCCTATAATGTCATTGCAGACAGCCGCTGCATCCGTTTTGTCTGTATCCGCAACAGTGAGCTTTCCGAATTCCTTCTTTGTGAGAAGTGTGGCCTGAAGGGCCGTCTTAGCAAGCCCTGTGTCGGTGTTGTCTATGACATAGACTTTTTCCGCCACATAATTTGTTTCCTTGCTTGTTGAAAACATTGCAAGGAGGAAGTTCAGCAGGAAGAAAGCTATGAAGAAAACTACAGGTAACACAAATGTCATCACCTTAAAGCTCTTGCCTGCCGTCTGGTTCTTGAAAGTGAATCTAAAAACATCCGAAAGGTGCGAAAATTTCCTGTTATTCATTTTTTTCACTCCTTTCTTTCTTAAACAATTCGACAATATCCTTGATCTTAAGCGGTGTGCCCTTGTGGTAGATCATGCTCTCATATACATATGACGCAAACCAGAACATAAGGGCTATTGAAACGATAAGTATTCCAAGGCTCAGCAGGCCTTCTGCAGCGCCGATCTCGCCGAACACCAGATAGCTTGGCGTAAGTACCGGCGAACAAAGCGGTGCAAACAGCGCGATGTTTCTTGCCATCTGAGGTGCGCGTGAGTTCATATCCATCATGCATACGAACATTCCGAAATATGCTCCGATGATCATGACAGCCGAAAACAGCTTCATGCCTTCCGTAAGCTCTTCTATACGGCTTACGCATGCTCCGGCAAGAGCTGCAAGCACTGCATAGAACAATACTCCGCCGAGTATCAGAAGCACGCCTATCGGAACCATCATAGGGTTAAGTTCGACCGCGCCTTCAGCGCCTCCCATGGATGAAAGCGCCTTTCCTATTGTGTCGAAAAGTCCCAGCCCGCTGCCGGGAAACAAAAGCCTGTTTATGAGAGCCGAGCCGCAAAAGCCCGCAACCATAACAAGTATATCAAGCAGTGATACAACAAATACTGCCAAAACCTTGCCTATAAGAAGCGCAAGAGGCTTTACAGATGTCAAAAGGAATTCTACAAGCTTTGAAGCCTTTTCCTGCAAAACCGCCGATGCGACCTGTTCGCCGCTCATTGAAACAAGCATTATAACTATGCAAAGTACCGTGATACAAAGAGTATACTCTCCGCTGTTGATCCTCGGGCCTTTATTGGTGTTTTCCTCGGCCGCAGTATCTTTATCCGGATCGTACTTTATTGTTTCGGATACAGTCTCTGCGCTCAAATATTCAAGCTTGTCTTCCGAGATATTTCTGCTCTTTGAAAGCTGGCGGTTGAAATTTTCGCTGATAAGAGTGCAGACTGCGTTTACTTCGCTTTCATTTACTTTTCCTTTTGCGCCGTAAACGCCTGAGAACATAAATGTCTTGTTTGCATTATCATATTTTACGGAAACAAGTCCGGTGTTCCTGTTCTCTTCGCTGTTTAGATCTAATTTTTCTTCGTCGTATTTTTCTGTTGTGAATTCGACTTTTGCGGGCTTTGCCACGTCGCCTTCCATACTGCTTACATCAAGCCAGCTTTTCAGATCCAGGTCCGTCTCATCAACAATTATAAGCTTTTCTATGTTGGTGGTCTTTTCTTTTCCCGAATCACCGTTAAATATGGTCATTACCGGGAGCATGGCAAGCGCAAGCACAAACATTATGGCCATCAAAATAATATTGGTCTTGTTTTTAAGCAGCTGTTTGAATGTGAAGGCAAATACATTCTGCCAGCCGAAAAATCTGCTTTTTTTCATAGCTGCCACCTCACTCTTTTGCCTTCTCTACGAAGATGTCATGAAGCGAAGGCTCTTTGAGTTCAAAGCGGACAACAGTGATACCTTCGTCGACAAGCTTCTTTAAAAGCTCCTTTGCCTGATCGTCGCCTGTTACTTTAAGCTGCGAGAAATCGGGTGTTTCCTTTATAGTGGGAATACCCATCTCTTCTGTGATATGCCTAAACTCCTGCTCGCACTTTACGATAAGGTTAACGCGTCCGTAGGATTTCTTGATCTCATTAAGATTGCCCTGTACAACGGCATTTCCATGATGAAGTATGACGATATTCTCGCAGAATTCCTCTACAACTTCCATCTGGTGGCTTGACATTACAACATATTTGCCTTTTTCTACAAGCTCTCTTATGACGCTCTTGAAAAGGTCTGCGTTTACAGGGTCAAGACCGCTCAAAGGCTCGTCGAGGACAACGAAATCGGGGTCAGAGATAAGTGCTGCCATGAGCTGTACTTTCTGCTGATTACCTTTTGAAAGCTGTTCGGGCGTCATGGGCTTTGGCTTTTTCTTGCCCTGTGTCTGAGGATAGAAATATTCTTTAAGCTCGAGCCTGTCGACCCAGTAATCTATTCTCTTCCTGGCATCTGCGGGCGCAACATTCTTAAGCTTTGCAAAGTACATCATCTGGTCCATAAGGGTGTACTTGGGGTAGAGTCCTCTTTCCTCTGCAAGGTAACCCACATTTACCGCCATTGGATCAAGGGGCTTTCCGTCCCATAATACCTCTCCTGTATCTCTTGCGAGCATTCCAAGGATCATACGAATGGTCGTGGTCTTTCCGGCACCGTTTGTTCCAAGCAGAGCAAATACGCTTGGGCTGTCGATCTTAAGACTGATGTGGTTTACAACTGTCTTCTCGCCGTATTTCTTACTTAAATCTTTGACTTCTAATGACATCTTAAGTCCTCCCTAACTGGAATCGTGTTTTATTCTAACCATACTTTTACAGCATAGTTATAAATTTATCAACTTACAAATTTCTTACAGTGCGGTTAACCTCTCATCGCGATGACCGGGCCGCCCTTCTTTTCAAGGTATTCCCTTGTGATGGTCACTGTGCCGATATTGGGATCCTTGGGGATCTCATACATTATATCGAGCATGAACTCTTCTATTATTGCCCTTAATGCCCTGGCGCCTATATCCTTTTTCATGGCCTCCTGGGCTATCCATAAAAGAGCATCATCCGTGAATTCAAGCTTCACCTCGTCCATGTCAAGCAGCGCCTGATACTGCTTTATGATGGCATTTTTAGGCTCTGTCAGGATGCGGACAAGACTTTCCTCCGTCATGGGCTTAAGTGTAAAGATGATGGGGAGTCGGCCCAAAAATTCGGGGATCATACCAAAGGAACGAAGATCTTCTGTGGTCACCTTGCTTAAGATATCCTTATCCTTGTCGTATGTATCCTTAAGCTCTGCGCCAAAGCCCATAAGGCTCGTCTTGTGGAGTCTTTCCTTTATCACACCTTCAAGTTCGGGGAACGCGCCTCCGCATATAAAAAGGATGTTCTTTGTGTTCATGGCGGCAAGGGGCACCATGGCATTTTTTGAATTTGCCCCCACGGGCACTTCCACAACGCTTCCTTCAAGAAGCTTTAAGAGGCCCTGCTGTACGCTTTCGCCGCTGACATCACGCGAGGTGGTATTCTTTTTCTTTGCGATCTTGTCTATCTCATCTATGAAAACGATACCCTTTTCGGCTTTTTCAACGTCTCCGCCCGCAGCGGCAAGAAGCTTGCTGAGTACAGACTCGATATCATCGCCTATATATCCGGCCTCTGTAAGGGATGTAGCATCGGATATGGCCAGCGGAACGTCAAGTATCTTTGCAAGGGTCTGCACAAGATATGTTTTTCCGCAGCCTGTGGGGCCTATCATCAAAAGATTTGATTTCTGGATCTCTATATCATCATTCCTTTTTGAAAGGATCCTCTTGTAATGATTGTATACGGCGACTGCGATGGTCTTTTTAGCGTGCTCCTGGCCTACCACATATTCATCAAGTTTATGTTTCATGATATGGGGTGCGGGAAGGTTCTTCAGCGTAAGACCTTCCTCCTTTGCTGCCTTCTGTTCCTTTTTCTTGTGGTCTTCAGTCTTTTTGGGCTTTAACTTAAGCCCGTTTCCGGGTGATGAAAAGACTGATGATAGGCCGAACTTTTGTAAAAGCTCATTTAAAGAATCGCCGTCTCCCATAAGGAATGTGGGGCTGCCAAGGTTTATGCCCGGGAAGCCGCCGCCTATGGTGTCAAAGCTCTTCTGCATGCAGTCATTGCACACAAGAAGATTGCCCGGCATTTTAAGAAGCGGCCCGCATTTATCTTCTGTGCGGTTGCACATCTGGCAGGCTCTTATCTGTTTGCCGTCTGTGTTTTTATCTTCTTTGTTATTATTATCTTTATCATTATCATCGCTGCTATCATCATCATTCTGATCGGCAGCTTCATCTTTTTCATCTGTTTCTTCAATTTCTTCTTCATCGTCTAATTCTTCTTCGTAAAACCACATATAATTCTCCTAATTTTATTATTCCGCCAGAAATCCGTATGATTTCAGCACGTCGTGCGCCTTCTGTCTTGCTTCCTCGTCATAAAAATCTATTCTTAGGGCGCCGGGGGCATTTCCTCTGTTGTGAAGAATGCCTATGTTTTTTATGCTTATTGAGCGGGTCGCAAGAAGCACCGCGATCTCCGCAATGGCACCGGGGCGGTCCACAACGTCGCAGTAGAGATAATAAAGCTTTGTTATCATGCCCTCTCTCTGGTCGGTTATTCCGTTACGGTATTCGCCCGCACGCTCGAAAAGGTCGTATATGCCTTTGCCGTTACCGCTTTCAACGTCCGCCAAGATCTTTTCAAGGCCGTTTATATATCTTCTTATAAAGCCCGCTATTGGCACAGCGTTTGTAAGGCATATCTGTTCCCACATATCGGGGGATGATGAGGCTATCCTTGTGATATCCTTAAAGCCGCCTGCGGCTAAGGTCTTTCTTATGCCGTTATTATCCTCTGCCCTTACCTGATCTACCAAAGCGCATGCCATAAGATGCGGGAAATGGCTTATGGCGGCCACTGCCTCGTCATGTTCCTCGGGCTTCATCACTATGGATATGGCGTGAAGGTCATCAGCGATGGATCGCATGATGTCGATCTTTTCCGCAGGTACGTTATCGCCCGGAGTAAAAACATAGTACGCGTTTTCAAAAAGATGCGCTTTTGAATAGGCATAGCCGCTTTTTTCAGAACCCGCCATGGGATGTCCGCCGACATACTGATCGGCCAGTCCCATATCGCGTACCGCCTTATATATCACATCCTTTGTGCTGCCGACATCCGTTATGATGGTGGATGAGTCGAGGTATGGCTTTATCTCCCTTATCTTTTCGATGCTTGTCTCAACGGGCATGCAGAAAAACAATATGTCAACGTCCGCAAGCCTTGAGTCTATAACATCCGTCATTTCATCTATAACACCGTCCGCCTTGGCATCCTGAAGAGATTTTATGGTGCGGTTGTAGCATATGATCTCCCAGTCCGGATGTACTCTTTTTATTCCTTTGGCTATCGAGCCTCCAATCAGCCCGAGCCCTGCCATTCCAATCTTCATATTAACTAAACTCCCTATGGGTCTTATCTGAAAATTGTAGCAAATTATAAGGCTTTTGTCAATGCCGCGTTAACACAGTAAAGTGAAAAAGAATGCGGTGCTTGAATATGTATAATAAATGATGTATTATGATTTCGAAGCGGCTGTACCGGGCCGTTTTAAAGTTTAAGCGCGGAAAAGGGATCATCATGGAATCTGTTAAGGGAATCTATATATCGGAAAAAGAGGATGAAGAAAAAGGCAGACTGATTTCTATAAAGCTTTGTGTGCCTGTTTTGAGCGAATCGCCATGCGAAGAACTGCATCTTTGTTTTGAGAACGGACGGCTGTACCTTAAAAAGGGAAGCCTTGCCATGTGCGGTGATTTTACGGCGGAAAAGGGCAGGCTTAAATTGCAGCGGCTTAACTCTGAACTGCTTGTAAAAGCTGCTGCCATAAAAAATGCGGATCACCCCCTTAACATAATCGATGCCACCGCCGGCATGGGCGAAGACTCGCTTCTTCTGGCCGCCGCCGGGCATAATGTATATATGTTTGAGAGAAATCCTGTCATTGCTGCTCTGCTATCCGATGCGCTGCAGCGTGCTGCGCTTGATACGGAACTTGCACCTATTGCAGAAAGAATGAAGCTTATAGCGGATGATTTTATATCCGCCCCTAAGCCCTGCATACCGGACATAGTTTTTTTAGATCCCATGTTTCCCGCAAGAGAAAAGTCCGGGCTTATAAAAAAGAAATTCCAGCTCCTTAAGTTGCTGGAATCACCATGCAGTGACGAAAAAGAATTGCTTGACGCCGCTCTGTCTTGCGCGCCGAAAAAAGTCATTATAAAACGCCCCTTAAAAGCTCCTTATCTTGCAGGCGTAAAGCCCATGTATGACATAAAAGGGAGCACGATAAGGTATGACTGCTTCTATTTTGAAAAAACAATTGACTCCGCTCGGTGACCTGAACGGAGTCAATAAAAATCATACCATAATTCACTTTTCCACAGCACGCTCTTCATTTACAAATGATATATAAGGAGCATCTACAATTGCCCTTACTTTTAATCGCCTCACAAAAAAGCCCGATCGATTCTTTTTTTTCTCGATCGGGCGGTTATATAGGTTCTTTTAATTTCATTTTATACACCTTCGCTTTCGTAGTATAGTAAGCGTTACGTTGCCATTGGACCATACCTCCTTGTTAGTATACCAAGCTTCGAAAAGTTCTACATATAATTTATCTATTGGCCTATTGCCTTTTGGAATTAAGATTCCTGACTCTTTGTAGATCTGTTCTCTCTTTGATGGTTTTATGGTACCACATAACTTTCAGTATGTCAAGCATTTTTTTAAAATATTTTTCATTCTTTTAAATATTCAGAATTTTCTTTTATTTTCAGAATATTTAATACAATTTACATATCTACAGATATCGCCTCATACTGCCTGGTGTATAGTTTATAATACTCCCCCTTTTTCCGCATAAGCTCTGCGTGGGAGCCGGATTCGACGATTCTTCCTTCGTTTACAAGGATGATGAGATCGGCGTTTACGATGGTCGAAAGTCTGTGTGCTATTACAAAGGAGGTGCGGCCTTTTATGGCTGTCTTTATGGCTTCCTGGATGGTCTTTTCGGTGACGGAGTCTATGGCTGCTGTCGCCTCGTCAAGGATGAGGATCCTGGGGTCTGCTAAAAGGGCGCGGGCTATGGATAAAAGCTGCTTTTCTCCTGCTGAAAAGTTGTCGCCGCCTTCGGAAGCCTCTGTGTCGAGGCCTTTTTTAAGCTTCTTTTCGGCAAAGCCAGGGGCAACGTTTTCTAAGACTTTAAGGATCTCTTCATCGGTTGCATGGGGGTTACCGTATTTCAGGTTTTCCCTTATGCTGCCCGAAAACAGGTGGGCTGTCTGAAGGACGTATCCAAGGTTTGAATGGAGCCATGAAAGCGAGCGTTCTTTTATGTCGCGGCCGTCAAGAAGGACTCTTCCCTTTGTAGGCTCAAAAAATCTGCACACAAGGTTTACAAGGGTGGACTTTCCCGCTCCTGTTTCGCCGACGATGGCTGTCATGGTTCCTCTTGGAACCTTTAGGTTGAAATCTTCAAGCACGGTCTCATCGCCGTCGGGGTATTTGAAGGTAACATTTTCAAACTCGATGTCGCCCGTAAGGCTTTCCCAGTTTTCGCGTTTTTCATTAAAGGCATCGCCGTATTTTTCTATGACTTCTTCTGAATCAAACACCTCTCCCGTGGTATTCATAAGGCCCATGTATCTTTCAACATTTACGCGTATCGCCACTACTCCCGAAATGGCATTTACTATATTCTGGATCGGTTCGAGCATATTTAAGGCATAGCTCATAAAAACAGAAAGGGTGCCGAGGCCTATTATGTCTTCTTTAGTCATCTCTCCGCCGCTCCATATGACCGCGCCAAGCGCAAGCGCGCTGATAAGGCCGATGACTGCAGCAAACAGTGCGCTGTAATGGCTCGTGCGCACGGACAGTCTTCTCATTATAAGAGTCTCGCCGTAAAACTCGTTTTGCTTCTTATCTTCTATCGCAAGTGTTCTTATTGTCTTTACGCCTGTTATGCCTTCGTTTATATCTGCCGTTATCCTTGCGTTCTGCTCTCTTACGCCGTGGTTCAGCTTTTTAAGCTTCTTCTGGAAAAGAATTATGATAAGCAGCGCAAAAGGAATTACCGCAAGGAGGATGAGCGCAAGCCGGAAATTGATGAATGTTATGACGATGAGCGACTGGAGGATATACGATCCGCCCCAGACGATATCCATCATTCTCCATGCGATCATTTCTCCTATCTTGCCGCTGTCGCTCATTACACGCGCATGGATGTATCCGACGTTGTTCTGATTAAAATATGACATGGACACGGTCTGCAGGTGCGAAAAAGCACTGTTTCTTAAATCTCTGTCTATATACATTTCCATCTTGGCACAGTCGTTTACATTGAAATAATCGACTACCGACTGCGCAAGGATCACCGTGCCGAAAAGCGCAATAAATACGGCCAGGGTATCTACAGTGCCCTCACCTATAAAGTGGTTTATCGCATACCGGTTAAAAAGTGGATAAATGCTGTCGAAGGTCGTTACCAGTATTCCGAAGATGATCATGCGGATGAATATTGTTTTATATCTGCGAACGAAAGGCCAAAGGACTTTGAAAGACATTTTTTCTTTTTTATTCATATCCTTACACCTCCATCCCCGCACTCTGAAGGCCGTAGATATATGCATATCTGCCGCCTGCTGCAAGAAGCTCTTCGTGGGTGCCGTATTCGATTATATGTCCTGCATCCATGACAAATATCTTGTCGGCCTTCATAACGCTTGATATGCGGTGTGATATCAAAATGACCGTAGAGTCTTTGCAGCTTTCTTTAAGCGCTTTTCTGATCCTTGAATCGGTCTCGGCATCAACCGCGGAAAGCGAGTCATCAAATATGATGACGGGAGACTTTCTTAGAAGCGCTCTTGCTATGGCCACGCGCTGTTTCTGCCCGCCCGAAAGCGTGACACCCTTTTCGCCCACAAAGGTGTCATAATGTTTTTCAAATCTTTCTATTGTAGATGTGAGGTCGGCTGTATCTACGGCCGCTTTCATATCTTCATCCGAAAGAGAGGAAGCTATTTTTAGGTTTTCGGAAAGACTGCCTGAAAATAGAAACGTCTCCTGCAGTATGAGCGCAATATTCTTTCTAAGCTCGCTCTTTTTGATGCTTCTTATGTCGACGCCCGCTATATGTATGCTGCCTTGGTCTTTTTTAAGCTCGTAGAGGTCGTCAAGCAGCGCAACAAGGCTTGATTTTCCCGAGCCTGTAGCGCCTATTATTCCCACAGTCTTTCCCGCAGGAATCACAAGTGAAACATTATCAAGCACTTTGCCGTCATCCGTGTAGCCAAAGGTAACGTTTTTGAATTCTATATCGCCTGCGCCCGGGTAATCAAGCGCTGCAGCCTCATCCTCTTCGGACTCAGAATTCATGATATACATAAGCCTGTCAAGAGACACTCCCGCTTTGCTGAGCTCTGATATGGTCCTTCCAAGCTGTCTTAAGGGCCAGTTCATCATACCGCTGTAGGCGATAAAGGATACATATTCGCCGGCGGTCATTTGGCCGTCCACCGTCATATATGCGCCAAGAGAGATCACAAGGACATCTTTTGCGCCGCATATCAGATTTGTCACGAACCAGAAATGCGAAAGCAGCTTCATCACGTGGATCCACATGCCTGTATAGTTCTCGTTCCTGCTCTCAAATCTTTCTCTTTCGTATTTTTCTCTTCCGAAAGCCCTTACGACTCTTAAGCCGGAGATGTTTTCCTGAGCTATGGATGAGAGCACGCCCTCTTCCACATCTACTTTTTCGAATGCGCTGCCGATGCCTTTGTGGAACTTAAGCGAATACAGCAGTATCACAGGGATAAATGCGGACGATGCAAGCGCAAGCAGCGGATTTATGCTGACCATAAAGGCGATGGAAATGATTATGAGCAGAGTCACCCTGATAAGGCTTGTCAGTTGTTCGGACATGAAATTCTTTATCATGTCTATGTCGGATGTGAGCCTTTGGATGATATCGCCCGTCTTGTTTTCGTCATGCCACTTGAAAGGAAGGTGCATGACCTTTTCAAAGAGGGTGTCTCGCATATGTTTTACCATATGCTCTGCCGTAAGCGCATTAAACATCTTGAAAGCATATCTGCAAACAGCGCCGACAAGATTGATGCCGATGATGATGAGCGCAATGATCCACATAGCGGACAGAATACAGTCCCTGCCGCCAAAAGAATCTATGATGGCTGTCACAAATCCGGGAAAGCCGTCTGTGTCACCTTTTAGGAAGTCTACGACATAGCCGATTATCCTTGGGTTTAAAAGATCAAAGCACACCAAAAAGCAGACGAAGATGATTGAAGGTATGAAATACCTTTTACTCCCGTCCACGAAAAAGGAGAGCATATTCTTTTTTGTTTTGAAGGTTTTTGGCATGTGCTTTTCTCTCCATAGAAAAAAAGACAAAGCGTTACACTTTGCCTGAAATAACCGCCTCTAAGCCGGCGGGGGCTCCCCTTCGCCTTCGGCTCGGAGAAAATGCGGATAAAGGGACTCGAACCCACACCCTACTCGGACCAGAACCTAAATCTGGCGCGTCTACCAATTCCGCCATATCCGCTTAAAAAAAAATGAAGAAAAACCTCCGGTTTTTCTCTGAACCGCCTCTAAGCCGGCGGGGGCTCCCTTGAACTATCGTTCAAGGGATGACATGGTAGAAAAACCTTCGGTTTTTCTTTGAACCGCCTCTAAGCCGGCGGGGGCTCCCCTTCGCCTTCGGCTCGGGGCTTACATGAGACACGCGGGAATCGAACCCGCGACAACTTGATTAAAAGTCAAGTGCTCTACCGACTGAGCTAGTGTCCCATAAAAATATAAATATTTTATTTAGCAGGGCTAGTTGGATTCGAACCAACGAAATACAGGGATCAAAACCCTGTGCCTTACCGCTTGGCGATAGCCCTGGATGCCTAGCCGGCAGACGGATGTAGAAACACTCCGCTTTGCTCCGTGTTTCTTTGATTCAACAGCCGCAAGCGTCCGGCTGGCGGACTGCCACGCCGACTTCGTCGCCCTGGCATAGGGTGGGTACAGGGATTCGAACCCTGGACCTTCAGAACCACAATCTGACGCGCTAACCAGCTGTGCTATACCCACCATGTTCCTATATAGGAGATTTTTTGCACTTAAAAAGCGGGTGATGGGAATCGAACCCACATATCTAGCTTGGAAGGCTAGTGTTCTACCACTGAACTACACCCGCACGCACATCGGGGTGACAGGATTCGAACCTGCGACCCCCTGGTCCCAAACCAGGTGCTCTAGCCAAGCTGAGCCACACCCCGGGTCGTTCGCCTGTTCTCCGACGGAACGAAAGAGATTCTATCATAAATAAAAACTTTTGTCAATAAGATTTTAAAATCTTTTTGTTACAAGGCAAGAATAGAGAAAGTGACACCTATTAAAGAATATCATCTATCTCGCCCTTACTCATATGATATTTTACATCACACAGATAATCTATATCTTCACGAGAGTGGGATACGATAATGATCAGTCTCCCTTCTTTTTTGAACCTTAAAAGCAGCTCTCGCATGGTTGCTACGCCTTCTTCGTCAAGACCGTTAAACGGTTCATCAAGGCAGAGTATCTGCTGATTTTCCATGAATGCCTGTGCAAGAGCAAGTCTTTGTCTCATTCCAAGGCTGTATTTTCCAACCTTTTTTTTGCTATCCGGATCAAGGCCCACCATGCGTATCGCTTCTTTTATCTCATCGTCCTTTATTTCGCCTCTTAATCCTGCCAGGAACTTAAGATTCGCGTATCCGGATCTGTCGGGTATAAAACCCGGGTTTTCAATTATCATGCCTATCTGCCCGGAATCAACTGCAGACACTTTAGATGACGAACCACTTATGCTGACAGTACCTTTTGTCGGTCTGATAAACCCGCATATTACCCTTAAGAGCATTGTTTTGCCGCAACCGTTGCGCCCTACTATTCCGTAAATATGCCCGTCTTCAAAGCTTAAATTGATATTTTTCAGGATCACACTTTTATTTATCACGAGCTCAAGATCTTTTATTTCGATCATTTAACTATTCTCCGTTTTTGTTTCCTATTATGCTGACTTTTCTTACCATTATTACTTCCATAATACATGTTGCAGTTATTATGATCACAAAATAGACTACGCTTATCCATGGCTGAAGATAAGGTTTTCTAAGCGCCGCCCTGTAATGCAGATAGTATAAAGAATGCCCGGCGGGTAATACCCATGTAAATAGGGATCTTTTAAGCGATACGGCACAGCCGACCAGAATCAATGCCGTCACTGTGATCAATCCGGGTATTTTTTTGCCTTTCAAAGCAAAAAGCGTCAAGATCATTGAATAAAAAAAATAGGTGACCACTCCCATCAGGAAGCAGAAAAGAGCAGAAACCACCGGTCCACCATGCAGATATACATTTGACGGGAGTATCGTCGCATATGCGGTGTTAGCCATATTCGGATGTTCTATTACAAACCGTGTCGTAACCTCACTCCATTCATTACTAAATCCGGCTTTAAAAACAAAAGGAATCGATACCACAATAAACATCGAAACCATAAAAGTAACAGCCGCTTCAACAGCAAACAGCATATGTCCAAACAGCCAGTTTTTTCTGCCTGTTCTTTGAATGATCATTAAGGTATCGGGCGTGATCCTCGGATAATCAGATATAAGGACAATGAACAGAAGCGGCAGAATCATTTGCGTAAGAGTGCTGTTCATCATACCTATAAACGGCTCCAATATCTGCAGCTTTCTTCCGCCCATCAACTCCGCTTTATCGGCAAACAGCCTGCATATTTCATTCCAAACATACAAAAACGCAAATATAAGAATCATCAGCTTGGGATTTTTAAGCCAGCTTCGATATTCATTCAGGCTTATTTGCAGGATCATTTTTAAATTCTTATTTGATTTGTTTGCTTTTTTCATACAAATCGCCTCAAAGATCTATTCATGTAAAATGCGGCAGCCGCGGCCGATACAACAATTGTACCTGCATAATAGGAAAAAATCACCGGAAAACCAAGCATTCCCGTATTTCCCGGCGTAAGCATCAATGCCGGATCAAGCAAAGAAAGATATTGTACCTTGATTCCAAAACCATTTATCTCGCCTTCCTGAAGTATCAAAACATTAGTCAGGCTCATCAGAACATATGATATCAAAACCGGTACAGAAACGACAAAATACGGATTGCTCCATAGTGAAGCAAGCGCCAGGCTCAGCATAGCACTTATAAACACAAGCCACAAAAGAACAAACCACTTGTTTAAAAACAGCTTGAAAAAATCACCGTCAAAAGTAGGCTTTTTGTCAAGCCAAAAACATGAAAGCATAAAACCTGTAGTGCTGAAAAGCGCAACTGCGAATGCCATTAATAATACAGTGATCAGATAGACCAGTATTATGCTTTTGATTTTGACTCTCGCCATCATAAACCTGAGATAATCAGTATTCTTTTGAACACAAAACGGTATTCCGGCAATAAGAGCGCCGGTGACAGGATATAAAATATATAATGTAGATGAATTTACCGAGCCCATTAATTGAACAGCGTTTTGTTTTTCTGCAAGGCTGTTTCCCGGGTCAAATACAAGTAATGAGATCAGCGTTTTCATTGTACCGTTTTGCAAGCGTCCGGCTTCGGTTGTAAGCAAAAGAGCAAACAAAAGGACCGATGCAAATATCATCGATCTTTTGTTAAAGATAATATTAGCAACGATCCCATTCATCATTTGACCTCTGTATATGTACTGACATCACCGGAAAGAGCATCCACCAAATATGCCGATCTTCCGTTGCTTGCAACTACCGTGGGTGTATCGGAAGTTGTAATCAATATCCAAAACGGGTGAAAAACATATTTCTGTTCATTACCTTTTTCAGGAACATACCCAGCACTGGGGATCTCTTTTCCGTTTTCATCTTTGGGCAGGACAATTTCAGTTGTTTCGCCTACATAAACCAGCTCCAAAGCATAAATATCTAACTGTAGATCAGCCGCAAGCGCATCGGATATGGCTTTGAGGGCATAACTCGGACTTAATATTTTTTTGTATTCCGTCTTGTTTTCCGGCTCGGAATAAACAGTAATTTCAAATGCTCCAAGCTCATTCATATCGATCATTGAAAAGCATGCCTGACTACCCTCGGAAAAGCGATATACTCCATCCGGAGATCCGTCCGAATACTTGAAATCATTCGGAAAATGGTGTTTAGAAATTCTCACACCATCCAGCATAGTATCGATCCTAAAAAAATCTATTCTGTGATCAAGACAATCATATTTAACATAGTCTTCCAATCCGTAAGAATAATCGGATTTAGGAAGTCTCCCGCATATATCGCCAAACATTGCTGTGGCAGCTTGCAAAGCATCATCTGTACTTTTCGGATCCACTATCACGCCATCCAAATAATTGGCATTTTGAAGCTCCACCTGCCATTTGACGCTGTCTATATGATTAATATACGTAAGCATCACCGGCTGAACGTCAAGCAGAAAAACCTGATCTGATTCATTTACGGAATATTCCCCAATGTGGTCCCCTGTAAGAGGTGTGATTGAGCTCGTATCCATCTTTTTGTCAAAAAGGATCTCATAAAGCCGGTCGTTATCTTCAACAATATTTTTTGTGGAGAGACCCGCTTCAAAGGAATACACATGGGCATTTTCATCCAAAAAGATCACTTCGGGCAATGTGAATTGATTATACTTTGTACCCGCCAGTTTTTTACACTCCTCCGAAGCTTCCTTTGGGGATACCATATATTCGCTTAATTCTTCATTTATCTTTACGACAATATCCTGTTTTTGCGGCGAATTACCGTTACAGCCGGATAAACATAAGCATATTACAATTGCACAGCATGCCTTAAATCTTACTTTCATATACAACTCCTAGAACTCGGTACATGAACAAATTGTGGCATATGTAGCAATATTATGATAACTGCCTGCAAGTGCAACAGGCGCATAACTATTATACGGTTTACTTGTTCTATATGTACCATGCTTTCCACCTTGAGTGATTGTTGCATTTGATACGTAACTATAATTTACATACAAATCAGTATTTACATATACCCCTGACGGAGCCGTTCCTGATATATCAGTGCAATGCGCATAACACTGATATCCATAGTGACCATTATACGTACATCTGATAGGTGTAATATCCACAGTATCGCTTATGTGATTTGCAGATGGATTTGCCGCATTATGATAATGCAGATTCACCGGATTGGTTGCAAATGCCATCGTTGTTGCTGAAACAGCTGCAAAGATGGATGCCAATGCAACAGATGTGACCTTCTTTTTAATATTCATAATTATTCCTCCCATATATAACTTGGTATTCTTATCTAATTATATCACCACATGCATTATTGTCAAGTATTTATTTCTTTTATTAGTATTTTCTTGGATTTTAAGGCAAATCTTTGTTTTATAATCACAAACTATCAATCAAGTAGACGGATTATATTTCCTTATCAATGCAGCAATCTACCTCCTTCGTTGCTTACACAAAAACGGCAACCACCATAGATGATTGCCGTCTTATCATAATTTTTCATTCACCAAAATTTCGCACATCTTGCGGAGGGCTTTGCCTCTGTGGCTTATACTGTTCTTCTGCTCTGCGGTGAGTTCGGCGCTGGTGCAGCCGTATTCGGGAAGGAAGAAGATGGGATCGTAGCCGAAGCCGCCGCAGCCTGCGGGCTTATAGGCGATCTGTCCTTCCATATGTTCGTTTGCGGTGAGGATGCGGCCATCGGGGAAGCTGGCGGCTATGGCGCAGGTGAATCTTGCGGAACGCTCTGAGCCTTCGCGGTCTCCTACTCTTTCTATAAGGTTAAGGTTTTTTTCGGCGTAGGATGTGTCCCTGCCCATGTAGCGGGCTGAATAGATGCCGGGTTCGCCGCCGAGGCAGTCTATTACAAGGCCGGAATCGTCTGCGAGGATAACTTCGTCGGTATAGGGTCTGTAAGCCTTTGCCTTTATTATGGCATTTTCGAGGAAGGTGGTGCCGTTTTCTTCAACATCTACGTCTATTCCGGCGTCCTTTAAAGATCTTACGGTTATTCCGGTGCCTTCGAGGATCTGTCTGATCTCCCTTAATTTTCCTTCGTTTGTGGTTGCAAATAATACTCTCATCTGTGCTTTTTCCTTTTTATTTTGATGTCGTAAATTTTCTTTTTGATATGTTTGTGAGGTGCTTTGAGGCAGGCTCTTTTATGGCAGTCTCATCCTGTTTCTTTTGTTTTTCTGCTTTGGGCCTTGGAAGCAGGTTTTTCTCTGCTTCCTTTATAAGTTCGTCCTTGCCGGGCTTTTTGCCGAGGAAGGCGTAGAAATCGGTCTTAAGCATGCCGTTGTAGACTTTGCGCTTTTTGTCGGCCTTTCTGCCTGTAAGGCTTTCGGTCTCTTCTATGGGCGTTATGATGTATGCGGACCAGGTCTTAAGGTCGTTAAAACGTCCTGCAAACCCGGAATAGATCCTTTTTGCGTTTTCGATGTCTTCAAGTCTGACACCGTAGGGAGGGTTTGTTATTATGAAGCCGTATTCGCCCTTTGGGTTTAATTCGGCTGCGTCTGCACACGAAAAATGAATATGTTTTAAAACGCCGGCATATTCGGCATTCTTTTTGGCGAGGCTAAGAACTTTGGGGTCGATATCCGAAGCATATATTGAAAGTGTCCGGTCCTGAGCGTCCTTTTTACGCTTTTCGGCTTCTTCGCGGGCCTGAAACCACATTTTTCTGTTTATAAGATTTGACCATTTTTCGGAGATGAATTCTCTGCTAATGCCGGGCGCTATATCAAGGCCCATAAGAGCCGCTTCTATAGCAAAAGTTCCGCTGCCGCAAAAAGGATCTACCAATATGCGGTCGTACTTCCAGGGCGTAAGCATGATGAGGGCCGCAGCAAGCGTCTCTTCTATAGGTGCCTTTGTAGTGAGCTGGCGGTAGCCTCTTTTGTGAAGACCTTCACCTGTTGTATCAAGCGCCACAACAACGTGGTCTTTTATAAGCGTCACTCTTAAAGGGTAATCAGCGCCTGTTTCGGGAAGTGCACTTAAACCAAAATGGTCGCAGAGTCTTTTAGCTATGGCTTTTTTCATGACGGACTGAACGGGCACTGTTGCAGAAAGCTTGCTCTTTATGCTGTTTGCCTTTGTGACCCATACATTGCCGTCATAGGGAATATAATCCTCCCATGGCAGATCCTCTGTCTTGTCAAAGAGGGCCTCAAATGAATCTGCATCAAATTCGCCGACTACAAGAAGAACGCGTTCTGCAGTGCGAAGGAAGATATTTGCCCTGCAGATATCTTTCATTTCGCCGGAATAAAAGACTCTTCCGTCTTCTGTCTTAACGACGGTGAGCCCAAGGCTCTCTATTTCTTTTTTAAGTACCGCCTCGAGGCCGAAATGGCAGGGTGAGAGCATGGTTATTTTATCCATATATACTCCAACTAATAGTTTAAAAAACCCCCGAGGAATAGGTCCTCGGGGTTTTTAAATGAAGAAACACTCCGCTTCGCTTCCGTGTTTCTTTGATTTTACCGCGCCAAGCGTCGCGCGGACTGACTGCCACGCCGACTTCGTCGCCCTGGCATAGCGTGTGTGATAGGATTCGAACCCACGACCTTCTGGTCCGTAGCCAGACGCTCTATCCAGCTGAGCTACACACACATATGTGATTGTTGCCCCCACATAAAGGTGAGGTAATGCCGGTGACCGGAATCGAACCGGTACGGGCGATTAGGCCCGCAGGATTTTAAGTCCTGTGCGTCTACCAGTTCCGCCACACCGGCATAAGTCATAAGGAGGGGCCCGCTTGCGGGAGGATCCCTTATGACAAGGCGACATCCGCGAAGCGGATGTTGGTTTTTCAACCACACAAAAACCTGTGTTGAAGTTATAGGGCTCACAGAGCATATGCTCTCCCATATGAGCTAAAACTTCCAAAGCGACCCGAAAGGGACTTGAACCCTTGACCTCCGCCGTGACAGGGCGGCGCTCTAACCAACTGAGCCACCGGGCCATGGCAAGATTGCGAAGCAATCGTGCTACAGCGACATTTTCGCGAAGCGGAAATGTTGTTCCTTCAACTTAACAATACCCCCGAAGGGAAAATGCGTGCCAAGTAACGGCGCAGCCGTTACAGAATTGAGCATAGAAGCAAAAATATGTGGCACAGCTGCGAAGCAATCGTGCTACAGCGACATTTTCGCGAAGCGGAAATGTTGTACCAGGCGATTTACATAAAAAAAAGAGGATACTTATTAAAGCCGAAATATTCAGCAATAAAGTGGACCCTCGGGGACTCGAACCCAGGACCGACCGGTTATGAGCCGGTTGCTCTAACCAACTGAGCTAAGGGTCCATGTTTATTTAGATTTTAAAGCGGATGCTTGTCGCTATCATATTGATAGCGACAAGTAGTGACCCCAAGGGGATTCGGACCCCTGTTACCGCCGTGAAAGGGCGATGTCTTAACCGCTTGACCATGGGGCCAGTCATGAGGTGGCAGTCGCGAAGCGACTGACGGAGCCCTGATGACAGGGCGACATCTGCGAAGCAGATGTTGTTACTATAGGCCTTAACAACCCAACTCCCCGAGTAGGACTTGAACCTACGACAGCGCGGTTAACAGCCGCGTGCTCTACCGACTGAGCTATCGAGGAATACGAGAATACGGTAAGAAATATCGATGTTCTCTCAAAACTGCACACTAACGATTTTCATCCGAAATCAAACCAGCGTATAAAAAGTCTCAGATCGTTAAAGACCAGACTTTCGACCTATTAGTAACAGTCAGCTTAATGCATTGCTGCACTTCCACTTCTGCCCT
>Ga0310691_10003257_pt1 | contig 19843 bp, 18 predicted proteins | sample 176DNAGHGlowgp2_FD_203887 | JGI IMG/M metagenome (GOLD analysis project Ga0310691, IMG submission 203887) | Sheep rumen microbial communities from Palmerston North, Manawatu-Wanganui, New Zealand - 1766 DNA GHGlow gp2 (v2) (version 2) | ecosystem: Host-associated > Mammals > Digestive system >...
ACCCGGCATAATCAGGCTCATCCTCATAATAGGGATCCTTTTCCGGTTTCCTTTTAATATCCTTATTCAGCCTCTCATCCAGGTTCATTTTCCCGGGTCCCCTCCTCGAATTCCTCTTTTGAGATCTCCTTTAGATTAATAAACTCATTTGAGCAGTATCCCTCTTTACCGTTATATGATACCTTTGACCATTCATCTCCGACCTCCAGCACATACCCCGTTACCCCATGAGGTATGGTCCCTATGATCTTTGACTCTGTGGTCGCTTCAGCTCTCATATTTAGGTTCTTGAATCCGGATGTGATAACCGTAAAGGAGTAATACTTTTCTTCACCAGACTCCTCTTCCGGAGTATCCTCCGTGACCGCTTCAGAGGTAGCTTCCACATCTTCTTCCGACGGGGCTGATTCTGAAGGAATCACTTCCTCCGAAGCCGCTTCCTCTGCTTCCTCGGTGAGATCATTATACTCTACATCAGCCTGGGACTCCCTTTGACTGGAATAACCTCCAAAAACAAGGAAATCATAGCCGCCGAACAGGCCACCCTCAGTAAACAAAAGCTGTGTGCCGGACTCTATCATGCTCATACCGACAGCAGCTGCAGCTATGTAAAAAACCGCAGCTATCACACATATTATCCTGGCATTTCTGTATTTCCTGCTCATATTGTCCATATCGTAATCCGTCAGGCAGGCAGCTGAATATAGATGCCCATGCCTCTTCCTTCAGTACTCTTTGCGTAAATGGTACCGCCGTAATACTCCACTATCGCCTTTGCCTGGGTAAGACCCAGACCGTTTCCGCTTAATCTGTTGGATCCCTGGAAATTGAGCTCAAAGATATGGCGGGTCTCATCTTCATTAAGGCCCTCACCCGTATCCTTCAATACGATGAAAATATCGTCATTAATGGTTGAGATGGTGATGACAAGAGCCCCTGCCTTATTCATGTACTTAATGGAATTATCTATGATATTCCTGAATAATACCTTCAGCCTGTTGGGATCTGCTTTTACGAGGAGAGTCTCCTCAGAGGACTGGACGGAAACATGGAGAGACACCTTCCTCGCATCTTCTTCAAGCTCACTTACGGCTGTCTTTGCAAGTTCGATGATATTAACGGTGCTGTTACCGTATTCTTCATCGACCGGAGGAAGAAGGCCTTCGCTCACATCTATTTCCGACAGCTCCTTTTCCTTCTCTGCTGCCTCACGCGCGAGTCCCTCTCTTTCCTCTTCCAGCTTTTCGATATCTCTCCGTAATCCCTCTATCTCTATCGCAAGGGTTTCATTTCTCCTGGTGACGCCGATGATCTCATTTTCTTTATTGTTTATGAGATCCTTCAGGTTCTCTATCTCCTTATTCTTCCCCGCGATCTCCTGGCCGATATCCTGTTTATAGGTATCAGCTATGGCAGAGCTTATGCTGGAATCCCTGTAGACTCTGTATGCGAAGAGAACGATGGCCAGACTGTGAAAAAGGAAAAACGTAAGTGTAAAATAGGCTCCCAGTCCCACCGCTCCTGCTATGGTCAACACGAAAAAAATACATGAAAGAAGCAAAAGAATCTTCTGGATTATAGACATGTGTTTACTACATCCTTTCTGTTGTCCAGGGAAATTACCCTGATATTGTCACCTAGAGCTTCCACCGTTTTGATATCATGGGTCGCCATTATGACCGTTATGCCCTGCCGGTGGATTATGGAGAGGAGCTCTGCTATCTCCCGCGAGGAATCCGGATCCAGATTTCCCGTGGGCTCATCTGCCAGGACCACCATGGGATTATTGATAATGGCTCTCGCCATGCAGACCTTCTGCTGCTCTCCTCCCGACAGTTCCTTTGGGTACCTTTTATGGAGATGATCGATCCTCATCATGGTAAGGACATGGGTGATCTTCTCTTCCGCAGACCTCCTGTCACACCCGGTGAGGCTCAGGGTGAGCTCGAGATTCCCGTAAACCGTACGGTCAGGGAAGAGCCTGAAGTCCTGGAATATCACTCCTATCTCCCTGCGGTATTCCGGGATACGGTTTTTCTTTATCTCGGAAAGCCTGTATCTCCCCACCGTTATCTCGCCTGAGTCAGGTTCCGTTTCCTTTGTGATGAGGCGGATAAGAGTGGTCTTTCCGATACCGCTCTCTCCCATGAGGACAATGAACTCTCCGTCCTCTATGCTTTCACTGAAGTCCTGAAATACGAAAGTGCTTTCCCCCTCATATTTCTTTGAGATCCTGTCAAAGATTATCATATGATTAAGTCGCCAAAAGTACTGAATCACTGTTTTGATACAATGAATTTCTCTTTACCGGATTTCCAGGAGACTGTCAAAACCGGTAACCCTGAATACATCTATTACAGATTCACTGGCATTGATGACCGTAATGCTCCCTCCCTTTGACTGGGCGGTTTTCTGGCCGATCAGCAGGGTCCTTAGTCCCACACTGGTAATATGGCTCACTTTTTCAAAATTCAGGATAAGGTTCCTGCCCTTCTGGAAGGAACTGAGAACCGCATTCTGAAATTCATCGTTGGAAAAAGTATCTATCTTTCCATCTATGTTGAGCTGGATAGTATCTCCTGATCTTATTTCCTCTATATTCATCCTTGCACCATCTATATACCATCATAGCACCACAGTCCCGTCAAGAGACAGACTGCCATCCAGTATTGCTTTCTTCTTCTCGGGAAGTTTTGAATTGATATCAAGATAAGTATTTGAATCGATTATAACATTTTCATCCATTTGCGCAATATTAATCCTCGTTCTCACGGGTTTAAACTGATCTACCATATAGATGATCTGATGTCTTACTTCCTCTGTGATCCTTTTCTTAATGAGTATCGTTATATCATAAACGCCCCTGGGTTTGAAATTCGGGGGATAGCCATTACCCTCTTCATTGATCCACGCCCTTACCAGATTGTGTTCCACTATTACGGGCTCTTCCCCGAGTATAAGGGTCATGAGTCTTATAAGTCCCTTTTTCGTGCCCTTTATCTTATTAAGCTCATATGCCTCTTTCACTATATCCCTTATGACGTTTTCCGGAAGGAATCCCCCCTTTAAGTCTATGCCCATCCAGCTGCCGTACTCGATCAGCATTTCAACGGGACAGGTATTTAAGTCCAGTATCTCCGGAAGATTATCTATATCTCTCCCGAAATCATTGTAGATACTGGAGAATACAGACATATATCTGTGGAAAAAGCTGTTTCTCTCCCTGTATACCTCCGGGAAGGTATTCATGAAGTTGTCGCCTATACTGTCTACCACCATGTTCCGGATACTTGCTTCTCCCTCACCCTTTACATCTATGGCGATATAGAGGTATCTCCCGTTGTGTCCGTAGAGAAGCACGTCATTTCCCCCAACATATCTTTTGGCACCTGCGTTCTTCAGCCCTAAAAGTCTGTCAGCTACGGGAATACTGTCATCTGTCAGAAAATCGTCAAGGGATATCTGTCTTCCGTCATAGTCAATGACATTATCGTCAATTGCGAGAACGTACAGGCAGCATATGGGATCACCCTCTGTCTTCAGGTCGTAGAAAAACCTTCCCCAGGTGGATTCCCGGTCCATGCTGTCTATTCCCCGCAAGAAAAGAGAATGATACATGCTTTCATGGGTAAGCTCTATTATCCCGGTTTCCGGATCATAGGAAAAACCGCTTAGGCTTCCTCTCTTTATTCTGTTTTCCCTTATTGAATATCTCGGCATTTTCTACTCCTGGTGCGCCATCATCAGTTATTTCTCATATGTCACGATCTCCAGATCGATATCTCCCGGATACAGGAGACAGTTTTCCGTAGGATGTATATCTGTATCGATAACCCTTGCTCTTGTCATATTCTCAGGGATAAGGGCCAGCTCATAGATAAACTCCACGCAGTCAAGCTCCTCTACTGCCCTGAAAACTTCCTCAAACTTTAAGACATCACCGAAGTTCCTGTCGCTCCCGATGTAGTCAAGCTTCTCCCTGAACCTCTTCTCTATCCTGTCCCTGCAGTCGCCGAAGTGTCTCTTTACATACACAGTACTTCGTACCGAAACACTCACGTATACCGGGGACATTATCTGGAATCTGGTGGTGATGAGCCTCCGTTCCGATAGCTCCGATGCAATGGCCTTTCTGTATGAATCAGAAAGCTTTGGCTTATCCTCATCAGTACCCGGCATAACGGAAATATGCACGAGGTTTTCAAGCTCGTCCATCTTTGCCCTGACCTTCCGTATGCAAAGACCCGGTGTCCTCGCCACAGCCCTCTCATAGTCCGCTGCAGTTACGCAGGTGTATGGCGTATAGATATCATCCCTGAACCGTCTCTGTACGTCTCTCGTGGTCTCACTGAAAGCTCCCCCTGTTCCGGGACCCGGATTATAGAACCTGATACTACGCCCGTATGTCCTGTTCAGCTCCTCTGATACAAAGTAATTTCCTCCTCGGACATTGCCCTTTGGTCCCTCTGTTACCGCTACTCCCGCCATGAAGAGCTCTGCCCCGATAAAGTCACCTGCATCCTCTATTATGATCTTTCCCTCGTTTTCCAAAAGACTGTAATTTAATGTGCAGTCTCCTGTTTTATCGGGCCGGACGAAGTCATAGATGTATTCCCCGTCTTCATCGGTCCTTCTGGCAATGAGGCTGAAGGAATCAGGCACTATATGCTTTACCGGAAGCTCTATCTCCTGTTCATCATATCCAATGACCGTTCCCACTCTGTAACGGCGCATTATCTCTTCCGAATAGATGACGATCTTAATGCCGTCCTTAAATTTACCCGGTTCAAAGCCGAATCTCTTTTCGTCAAAGGTCAGTAAAAACGCATTATCCGCCTTTTCATAGAGGCAGAAACGACCTTCCATATCCCCGGTTAAAGAGAGTTCATACCTCTTATAGGACGATCCCTTTTTCTCCTTGCCGAATACCAGGATATAGCCTTCATCGGCATAGGGTCCTGTCACTCTTATATTTTTCTGTTTACTCAGGGTGAGACTAACGGACTTTGTATCCTTCTGCCATACCTCAAACATAAAGGCATTTATAAGTGTGACTACGGGACTGATATCATAATTTGCCCGTGTCAGCACAGCCCTTATGCAGTAACCATTAACCGGGCCATCCTCATATACTGCTGCCTCACAATCAGGCATCCTGAGCTTTATCTCTCCGCTTAAGAGAAAGGCTCCCGTATAGTCACGGACACGCATTTCCTTAAAGCCCTCTTTTGTATAGCACTCCCACTTTATACCCGCAAAGAGGTTATCTGCCCTGTCCTCCACCTTATTTCTGTTAAATCTGGAATCCAGGGTTATATAAAACCAGGTATCCTCTCCGGGTGAAGGAAGCCCGTTTGAGACAAAATAGATACTGTCTCCGCTTTTTGGCGTGCTTCCGAATATCCGTGTCTGAACCTTGAATTCACTGTCGGAGAGATAGGAAAAATCGTGGAAGGAATCGTTAAAATACGAGAATATCCCGGTTAAGCGCACATCCTTAAGATCCACTTCTTTTCTCGTCTCAAAGGGAAGATCCCCCAGCATGAACCGCTGGTTATTCCGTATCACCACCCTCCCCATATCGTCGGTACGTGAAAGGAGGAGCCTCGCACACTTCCCCCTCATCCGTTTAAACCCTGCGATACGGAGGAGCATGAGCTTTGCGCGGTCACTTAAGTTATCTATCCTGGAGCCCTGAACCGCTTCAAAAGCCGTCAGGTTCTCAAGGATGGTTATGCCCGGATCGGATGCGTTAAAATTAGTCCACTCCCTGGATAAAAGGGGAATAGCGGAGTAATTGTCGGCCATCCTTTCTTCAAATGTTCTGCTGTAGGTGTTTTCTATTCTTAGCATAAATCATACCTGTATGTTCTGTGCTGTATTTGCCCTCACCCGTCAGCTTCGCTGACACCCTCTCCCGCAGGGAGAGGGCTTTAAAGGCTTCTCCCTCTGGGTCGCTGCTTGCCAGTGGCAAGCGTTTAGCGACGACCGAGTCGGGAGACGAGACAGCTGTCGCCGTTAGGCGACTGATGAGGGTTATTTATGCACTATGTGTACGCTGTGCTTTCCGGACCTTACTGCCATAAAGGGTGACACCCTGAGATCGGAGATATCGGTCTCGTGTTCTCCGTCCTTATCCTTGTAATGAGCCACCATGGCGGTCTTTCTGATGAGTGCGTGGCTCTTTAATGAGCCGAGCTTCATCAGGATCTGGGTCTTCTTCGGAACCGTCCCTATCTCCCATCCGGGATCATCCTCAGCAGAAACCGGATTCAGATAATCATTCAGCATGGACTCTATCCTGCTGGTTATCTCAAAGCTGTCCTCCAGATTATCAGTCTCCGCCCATACGCTCACCGAAATATCCACAAATATGGGCTCCACTATATGTATCCTGTCAGGGGAAACTGTAATGGATGAGCCCTCCAGGAGATCCTCTTTTAGCTCCGCTGCCACCCTGTGGAAAGAGAAAGACCCTTCCATAAAGTCCTTCATCAGGAGTACAAAGGAAATATCCGAATCCTCGCCGTCTCCCTCCACCTTCTGGCCCGGAATGCAGGCTACCTTGTCAATACTGTCGGAAAAACTCAGCATTTCAAATATATAATCATTCAGGGTAACGAGCCTTCTCCTGCCGTACATGATATTGGCGCCGCGCTTCATGGCATCGGCCACGGTCTCCATATTGCTGCCGCCGAATGCCCTTATAGGATTCGTTACGCTGTCGATAAAGATCTCTGTACCCACGATCTCATTAATGGTCCCGGCATCCACATTTCCGGAGGTACCGCTGCTCATACGGAGCTTTACCTTAAACGCCACGTCATCAGTAACCGTCGGTATATCCGCCTTCATACCGTCAGAGAATATGATCTCCTTCGTAAGACGGTCAAGTACATAGGACCTTCTGTTTTTCACATTATAGAAGCTGTCCGTCTCATTCCATTTCACGAATACGGAGGAGATCCCTCCCATCATATCGTATTCCACCCTTATGGAATTCGGATCATCCTTAAGGATATTCTCCACTTCCTCCCTGGAGATGTATCCCTTCTCATTTACCCAGACCTCAGCATCCCTGATGTTTTTACCTTTCAGGTGGAAGTGGAGGTTCGGGCCCACTTCATCAATGTAAAAATCATTTTCCCCTCCCGTCTCCACGTTTGAAACGGGAACCACGTTCAGCATGATCCTTCTGATATGGGGAAGGAACATCCTGTTCTCATCTTCTCTCTGGATCTTTCCTCTCCTTATCTTTATCCAGAAGCGGCTCCTGCCCTCCATGGATGTTTCCTTCATGTCGGAAGGCGGATAGAAAAGAACCTCGCCGGAGTGGGAAAAGCTGTCCGTGTGGTCCACCACTCTCATCCTCTTAAAGCCCCTAATGGTACTATACTCGAAAACACAGGGCAGCCGGTTCTGATTGGTGCTTTCCTCCAGTTCAAAGAATATGCTGACAGGTCCGCCCTCCATCCTCTCGTCAAAGCCGAGATAAAGGGCATCATCGGAATATATGCCGCCGGAAAAGACTGTAAAATCCTTTCCGCTCTTAAGGAGTGCAGTGATATCCTTTCTCTCTGTGCCTGCTATCCTTATGACCCTGTTGGGATCCACATAGCGTTCCCCGTATGTAAAACAGAGCTTTATATCCGTGATAAAAGGATAGTGGTGGATACAGGGCCTCAGGTAACAGTTATCCGATCTTAGAAGCCTGAACCTGATGCATCTCCCCATGTTTGCCCCGGTTTCCACGCCTACAATGTCCGCCGGGCAGATAAAGCTTATCTTCGCGTCGAATGCGGTTTCATTTGCAAATAATCCTGTAATATCGGAATCAGGATGTATCTTCTTCCACCCCGTACCGTTATAGTACTCCATTATGACTTCATCAGCATAAGCATGGGCAGGTATATCCGCCATATGTACCTTCGGCTTTTTCTTAATGATCTTTAACCGCTCTTCCTCTTCCTGCTTTGTGAGATAATGGGGTCTCTCTCTGTAATCCACATGGAAGGAAAGGGTCACCTTCGCTCCCTTTTTACTGAAATAGAAATCCTCTCCTATATAGCACTCATTGTAGATGGATAGATCTTCCGAGAATATGGGGAAGCCCTCGGGGTCAAGGTCCTTACTTCCGTCACTTATGAATTCCGGGGTTCTTTCCCCTCCTTCTGTGGAAAGACTGATACTGTTTATACCGATATTCTCCATAAGAGGGTGAACGGCTTCCAGTATGACCACGCCGTACTCACGGACTCCGTCAGTCACCTTTCTCAATTCATGGTGTTTCTTAAGGATAAAGGTATCGCTGTCTTCCCTTAGCTCCACACTGTCAAAAGGCACAAAGGTCTTTCCGTCGTAATACTTAAAAATATATTCCCCGGCGGTTATCTTATTATTGAGTTCACTGTTCCCGGATATCTTTACATAGATCGGCTCATCGACTATATCAAATACAGTCTCGTGATAGAGTATCAGGATACTTCTCGAAATATTACCGCTTTCCGAGAAAAGCACAAAGGGATGTATGGTCCTCTTTACATACTCGGACTCTGCAGAACGCTCTGTCTGTTCCCCTTCTTCCTCTTCTACATCTTCTTCATCCTCTTCAACCACTCTCCTGTAGCCTTCCAGGACGCTTACCGGCGTGAAATCTCCCAGGATCGGGACAATGGTGCCCTCTTCCCTGTCCGTCATAAATGAATCGGTAACCCTGGAATTGGTCACATAGATCTCCCTGTCGGTTTCGAAAAGCACAGGCTCTCCGTCTTCATCTGTACTTTCGGAAGCAAGGACAGTGCCCTTTCTGATGGTGGTACCCTTTACCGTGTTCTCGATAAGGTGGAAATTCACGATGGACTGTGCGGCCTTCACGGGCTTTAAGGAAATATCCAGCATATTGATGAATTCCGTATGATACCTCTCCGGAATGTTATTCATCATATTGATGTTTTCCTTCATCTGCATGGCAAAAAGCCTCGCGATGACGGAACCTATGTCCGGATCATCCCTTTCAAAATGCCATTCCGGAGTATATGTACGGGACAGCTCTTCTATTCTGTTCTCTATATCCCTTGTATCTCTGTTGTCGATCTTCAAGGCCTAGAACTCCTCCGTGTCATATCCGTTTTCATCATAATAAGATGCGGGAATGGTCTCTTCGTCCCTGTCCTCCACAGGCTCCTCTTCTACGGAATTCAGATAAAAGGGAAATACCAGATTATCTCTTGTATTAGTGGAGCTCACCATATAATCCACATTTATGATTATGACTCCCTCATTTTCCCTGAGCTCTGTGGTAACATCCACATCCGAGATCCTGGGCTCCTGCTCCAGTATGGTCTGTGTGATATTCCGTCTGAAGATGGAAAGCATCGTAGCTCCCGTGTCCATAAAGGCATATCCCATTATGTCACTTCCGAAATTCGGACGTACTATCCTCTCTGTCCTCTGGGTCATGAGTATTAAGTACAGTGCTTCCTTAACTGCCTGATTTCCCGATACTGTTTTAAACCGCCCTGTGGCCAGATCTATTTCCGGTGGGAACTTCATTCCGGTTCCCAAGAAAGAATTTGCCATATATACCTCTCCTTTATCCTATATCCCTCATCCGTCACGCCTTCGGCGTAACACCTTCCCCCAAAGGGGGAAGGCTTTTCACCAAAGCCTGTCAGACCTATCGTTTTAAAGGCTTCCCCCTCTGGGGGAAGCTGTCAGCGTAGCTGACTGATGAGGGTCATTATCCGATCTTCACCGGTGTACCGCCTATGGATACCGATCCGTTGCTGTTTACCTTCACCACAGAGGACCCCTCCAGGCTCACGTTTGATCCTTTGATCTCTGCTCTTCCCTGGCTTTCAACCGTCATGGCATTGTCTGTCTCAATGGACACCTTCTTTGCCTTTATGGTGATCGAACCGCTCTCACCGTTCATTATCATGGAGAGATTGTCCCCCACCTCTATGGTGAGCTTCTTTGCTGCCTTTATCTGGATATGCCCCTTATTTTCATCGGTCTCCAGCTTTACGTAATTCTTTGATTCCTTGTCTGTGATCTCAATAAGCTTTTTCTCATTATCTATGAAGATCTTGTGGCTCTCAAGCGCGGTCTCGATGGTTATCTTGTCCTTGGATCCGGCTTCTTCTCCTCCGCCGCCCACATTGCCTTCGTTACCTTCCTTTTCCTCCGTCACATCCTCAAATATAATGGCGCTTCCGTTTTTCGTAACGATCTTCTTGTACCGGTTATTCTTGTCTACGGATTTCGTAAGGATCTTGTCCTTCACCTTGGGAATACAGCCGATTATATAGGCTCTCTCTATATTCCCCTGCTCGAAGGCCACCACCACCAGGTCTCCGATCTCCGGGATAAAGTAGTGACCCCAGATATTTCCGCTGCTGGGCATCACGACCCTTGCCCAGAGAAGCCTCGACGCCTCCGCCTCATCTCCGTCTCCCTGTCCCTTCTCTCTGGACAGAAGGATTATCTGAACCTTGCCCGGCATGTTCTCGTCGTAGTTCTTTACCACTTTTCCGAGAACCACACCCATTATACGGCTGTCTCCCGTGTCGGTTTTTTCTATCTGCTTTTTTGATACATCTTCCAGGATGTCAAATATCGCCATGTTTTCCTCTTTCCCTCATCCGGCCCTTCGGGCCACCTTCCCCCGGAGGGGGAAGGCTTGCACAGGCTCCTCCCCTTTTGGGGAAGGCTTGCACAGGCTCCTCCCCTTTTGGGGAAGCTGTCAGCGCAGCTGACTGATGAGGGCTCATCCCTACTTCTCGATTTTATTCGCCACGCCCTCGATCTCCGTTCTGTAGCCTCCGGAAACACTGTAAATATGCCTTACCCTCGTGAGATAAAAGGTATTGTCAACGGGCTTCCCCATTTCCTTTATCTTCATGAATCTCCCCGGGATCAGCTCCGGAAGTCCCTGGCCTGAAGCCCTCACGCTTCCCAGCCTGTAATCCATCATTCCGGAAAGATAATTCGCCCTGTATTCCGCTTCTTCCTTGCTTCTCACCGTTGGATCTATATACACATACGTCTGGTTATCCACGAATGGCTTTGCCTTATTCCCCATGGAGATATTGGAGTTCAGCTTCTTACTCTTTCCTACGTAGTCTCCCTGGTCGGAATCCACATTTCTTACCTCCACCTCACGGACGAGACCCGTGATGTCATATCCCACATCCAGCCTTGTGAAGCCTATGCCGTAGGAAAGCTCTATAAGGATATCCTCCTTCTTCTTTGCTTCACAGAAATAGAGATCCCTTCCCACGGAGAAGAATTCAAAATTGAATTTCCTTGCGGCCTTGACTATGAATTCATAATCGCTTTCCTCCACCATTTCTATCCGGACATCGTCAGTCTTACTTGCGCCTCCCGCACCTGCATCTCCGCCTCCGGCTCCTCCGCTGTCACCTCCGGGCTTATCCGGAGTATTGTCGGAGGTATAGGTGATAAAATTCTTTCCTGTCCCATCCTGTGCTGTAAATAAACTGTTCTGGTCCAGGATCTCCTTTACGGCATCGGAATAATACCTTGCCTTCAGCCTTTTCGAATGTCTGTCAGCCATGAGGTTTCCTTTGATGTCCATACAGGTAAGCCGGACACAGGGGGTCTCATAACCTGCAACAAAGTGTACCCTTGCCACAAATCCCCGGAATACCTCCCTTACGGAGGATCCGTATCCGTATGATATGGTTACCCTGGAGCCTAAAAGGATAAAGTCCTTAATCTTATCGGTATTAAAAACCTTCAGACGCTTATCGTAGGCACCGGATAATACCACCTCCGCAACAGCTGCTTCAAAACCGCTGACGAGTTCCGTTTCCGCACTCCTCACAATGAGCTCCGTTTCGTCCTTATCAACCTTCTTATCGTTGATGTAGACCACTATCAGGGGCTCATGGAACTCCTCGTATTTATTTTTAAGGTCGGTAAATGTAAAATCAGCCATCTTAAATGTTTACAAAATTACTTGCTTTCTGTGAAACGGTCACAAAGCTCTCGCTTCCCTTATCAAAGGATCTGTAATAAATATTATTCCATGCTATCACGGACTTCTCCGCCTGTTCGGAGTCGGCACTGGTAAGGTTTAAGTCCACCGTGGCCCTTATGGGTCTTCCGGCGATATTAAACATGGTGTAGTTGGCGGTAACGTTTTTTAGGATCCCGGTATAGTTAAAATCTCCCCAGTGGAAGGTTATGAGCCTCGTATACTTATTTCTGAGGGCAGCTATGAAGCCCTCCACCTCGGGCTGTACGGTATTATTCTTCTTGCCCTTGGCAGTCAATACGGTCTTGGCTATCCCCTTACCCGCATTAGTAAGGGAGGCTACTGCCAGCTTGTCCTCCAGAAACGCATCCTGGGGATCCACCTTATCGAAAAAGAGCGTGATCCCCATGTCGATATAGGTTTTGCCTTCCTTATATTCCAGTCCGCCGTTATCCCCTTTGTCTCCGCCTTCTCCCTCTTTCTTCGCTTTCTTATAGGATGAAGACATTACGAGACCTCCGCTGTGGCCGCTGAGCCTTAAGGTATTGGGGTTAAACTGTACCCGGAAATATTTGGCTTTGGCATTTCTGAAATCACCTGCTATACTGGGTGGCTTCCCCACGGAATTCATCTGTTCCTCCACCCAGCCGGAATTGGCCATGGCGGCATTACTTCCTATCTGGGCTCTGTCTCCCGGGTTAACACCTCTTGCGGGAACCGGTTCCTCTTCGTCAATCTGTCTGTCCCTTAAATCGATGACCTCTATTATGGCTTTTTCGATTATCCCCAGATTGCCGAGTACATTATCTTTAAGCGTATCCGTAAATCCCATAGAAAAACCTCATAAGAAACTGTTATAATTTAAGATTAAATAGATTATTGCTGAGCTTATCCATTGTGGAGGGCTCCTTTATATCATCGGTAAAAAGCCTGTCAAAGGCTTTATTCCAGTATGTCTCATCATACTTCCTTATCTTTTCCCTCTCGTCCGCATCCTCGGATCCGTCTCCCTGTCTGATGGTCATACTCACATTTCCCCTGACGGGATAGCCCTTTTTATTAAACATGGTATAGGTGGTGCTGAGGGCCGTGACCTCACCTCTGAAGGACATGTCTGCCCAGAAAAATATCACGTTTCTCGCACTGTCAAGGGTAAGCATGGCGAGAAGCCCCTCCATCTGTCTCTGTACGCTGTATTTACCCACCACAGCGCTCTTTCCGGCCTGGTACATATTCCCGAAGGATGAATTGGTTACAGCATTCCCCTCCAGCATGAAAGCGTCCTGACTGCTGCAATCATCAAAGATAAGGTCAAATGAAAGGTCAGTGGCTGCAGGAGTGGGAACGGTCTGAACCGTAAGGTCTGACGCATCGCCCCCGTACTTTGTCTGCATACCGGCTGAGGTGGAGAGCTTCAGGGTAGAAGGATTATATTGAACCTCAAGAGCGATATAACTATTCTTTTCCACTATCCCCTTTATGTCCTTATAGGTTGAGGAAGCAGACTTACCCGAAAGGGATGCCTCGGCCTTTTTCATGAGCTCCGAATTTATGGTATTAATATCATTAATGGCCTGTTCAAGCTCATTCGCGGAATCCTTTTTTTCTGAATCGTTTTCTTTTTTTACCGCTTTGGGATTCCTGATGCAGAGCACTGCCTTTACAGCATTACCGGTAATACTCCGTACCATGTTCTGTAGCATTGTTGAATCAGTTAAACCCATTAGATACCTCTTCTGATCTTTTCTGTGCTAAGGCGTCTTTCAAGTCTCTCCATGACTTCCTCCGAAATGGAGTCCATTCTGCCTCTTACGCCTTCATCTATAAGGGATGTAATATCCTGAAGCTGTCTCTCGGTGATATCTGTCCTGTTTTCTTCACCGGTCCTTATTACATTACGTGTTATCTCATTATTTTCATCAACCCTTGAGGTCTCTCTCACGTTTCTCTCATTACTTCTCTTAAACTCATCAAGGGTTTCCTCTATCTCTTCACGGGTGAGGGTGGCATTTCTCTTATGGACTATCTCGACTCCCGCAGCCTCTCCTGCTGCGCTCTCACGTACTGCACCGGCTGCGGCTGTGAGCTCCCTCGCCCTTCTTAATTCCTCGGTAACCTCTGTATTTCTCTCCCTGATCCTGTTCCTCTCTTCGATAGCTTCCTCAATGGTGTTTATCACATTATTCAGCTCTTCTGCGCTGGTCCTGTGGACCACATCGGTCCTCACATCCCCCGGGATCTCCCTTACGGCGGTTTCTTCTAGATACCTTTCCCTTGTAAGGAGCTCACGGAGCTCCTCTGTTTCCTCACGGGTGAGTCCCTCACTCTCCTTCAGAATAAGCTCACGCTGTCTGTTTTCGCTTCTCACGCTTTCAATATCGCTTATGAGATTCGAGATATTATTATTTATCAGGGTGGAATTAATATTGTTTACATTACTGCTGTATTCATTAAGTATCTTGCGGATATTGTCATGCCCCTCGGGGAAAAGCCTCTCTATTTCCCTGAAAACCCTGTTTTCATCGGCTTCGGATTCTTCCTCCGCTCTCCTTAAGAACTCCATGGGGCTCACGTTTGTCCTTAATGCTTCTCTTGCGGCACTTAAGGTTCTGCCTTCTCCGTCCTGCCTCCATCCCTTTGAACGGACTCTGTCGATAACCGAGAGGAGATGCCTGTACTTCTCCATATTCCGTACATTTCTCTCATTTATCTCCTGAAGGTACCGGATAAAGCTTTCATTCCTGACTTCCCCGGTCTCCGGAGCTTCTTCCGCCACTGTTTCCTCCGGGAATTCTATCTCCGGGAAGGTCACTCCGGTTTCATATACTGCGTTCGAAACCGCTTCGTTCGTAAGGAAATTCAGCCTCATAAGAGTATTATCCGAGGAATTATGCAATATATCCCGGAATTCCATCCATTTCCGGTTGTCGGAATATATGCGCTCATACCCGGCGGTATAGAGGTTTCTCACCATGTCAAGGAGGACAGCCGCCGTTATCTCATTATTTACTGTATTTTCCTCATGCTCCTCCGACAGGAATTCGTCCTCGTAAATATTGTCATTCCTGTAGATTAGTTCACTTCTCTCCCCAGTATAACGCTCTACAAACCTCTCCGCTAATAACTCCCTTGCGGCTCCGGTCTGCTCTGCCATCAGAAATTCATTCCTGCTTACGTAGCTGTCCGAAAGACTCATATTAAAGTTTGAGAGTATCTGGTATATGGCTCCGGTATGGAGTCTCTCCATGATCTCACGGCTAAGGGTACTCTCACTCACCCTCTCTGCCGCCGGAGTTTCCTGCCTCTCTATATTTCTGATAAAATTGCTGACATACTGCCTTAATGCCAGATCCCTTGCCTCTTCTCCCCCCTGGAGAAATTCGGTTATGAGATTATTTGTGCTCTCGTTTTCCTCCCTTATACGCTTTACCTCATTCATGAAGAGAGCATCATTTCTGATGCCTATTTTATATAGTACATCACTTATATACACTCTGTCCTGGTAGGTAAAGGGCATCTCCGCATTCACCAGTATCCGGTTCAGAAGGTTATTGAATATGGAGAGCTTTTCCTCATTCTTATTATTGATAAAGGTGTTCCCGGATACGGTGGTGATATCCCCTTCGCTTATAAATATCTCAGGCGGGCTCGTCACAGCATGGAGAAGATCCGCATTTTTGATGTCAGAGCCCATAAGGGAATAATTGGCACTTATCCTGTTATAAAAGGAATCGTCAGCCTTAATATAATTACTTCGGTTTTTCAGTTCAATGGGGGCTTTTAATGTAAGCATACTGTCACTTCATAAGCTCATTGGCCATGAGGGCTCTTCTCGTCGGCGGCCAGAGAACCCGTTCTGCTTTCTTTTCCTGATTCGGGGTCTTATTATTGTCATGGGGCTTGCCGCTCCCCTTAACTGTCTTTCCGTCATATTCCCATAGGGACTGTTCTCTCTTAGTCTCCTGCTTCGGTGTCTTATTCGTATCATGAGGCGTACCGCCGCCCTTTACTGTCTTTCCGTCGTACTCCCAGAGGGATTTGGCGGTCTTCGTATCCTGCTTCTTCGTCTTATTATTGTCATGGGCTGTACCGCCACCCTTTACTGTCTTTCCGTCGTACTCCCAGAGGGATTTGGCGGTCTTCGTATCCTGGTTCTTCGTCTTATTATTGTCATGGGAGGTTCCGCCGCCCTTTACTGTCTTTCCGTCGTACTCCCAGAGGGATTTGGCGGTCTTCGTATCCTGCTTCGGGGTCTTATTATTGTCATGGGAGGTTCCGCCGCCCTTTACTGTCTTTCCGTCGTACTCCCAGAGGGATTTGCCTTTTTCCATTTCCTCTTGGGGTGTACAGTCTTTTGTCTCTAGTTTCTTAAACTTACGACGCTCACCCTTTCCTGTCTTAGTTCCATCATACTGCCATAAGACAGACTTGATCTTCTTATCCTGATCCTTTGTCCGGTTTTCCGTATGGGCATGTTCTTCTTTCCGGGTCTTAGCATCATAATTCCACATCTTTCCTCCCTCCCAGGAAGGATTCAGTGTATTCATGACTAAGAGCTCTCTATAGGATATGGTGGTGACATCCGTTAAGAGTCCGCTCCTCTCTGCGTTTAATTCACCGTATTCCTTTGAGATCACGGTACAGCCCGTGAAGATATATGCTCTTGTTGTATTGGTAGGTCTGAAATTATCCCCGGAATCTCCTGCGGGCAGATGGGTTACATACAGCACCACAGGGAGGATAAGCTCTGTCCCCATGGCTATGGGATCCATGAAGGAAGCATTAAAATCGGTGGTGGCGGACACACCCACGTATCTCTCCACCTGGAAGGTGAAGGGCTTGCTTATGGGCTTTCTCAGCATATGCACATAGTCATTCAAGCCCCCCTCCTGGTAATATTCGAATTCATTTTCCTTCGTAAATACCCGGACAGCCTTAAGGGGCATGAAAAACATCGCTTCCACCTCCAGTGCGAAGTTGAAGCTCGGCACCGGATTCAGCTTGTATTTATTATGTTCCCTGTCATATGTTCCGCTCATAAATTCTTCCTCTCAGGCTTCCGTCAGACACTTCTCATTATCTCCCTTGTGGACCTCATGTCCAGGATGCTCTTTTCCTTCTTTTCTCCGGAGGGATTAAGACTCTTATTGATGTCCGATATCTCACTGCACCATTTTCTCCGTTCTCCGTGGGACAGTGCCAGTACCGTGTCTTCCCCCCAATGGAAATAATATGAGATAAAGGACATTTCCTTATAGAGCTCGCTTTCCGGATAGAGCCTTATCCCTCCCCTGTAAAATTTAGGGGCACCTCAAAGCTCTTTCCGCAGTCAGGACATACGGCAGTCATTGTGGGAGGCTCTATATCGTTTATCTTCTGGTACATATCCTGCAGAAACGCAAGGTCAGCCGTAAAGAGTTTCTCTATCAGGGTGGCGCTTACTGCCTCCACCCCCTCCAGCTCTGTTATCACACGGCTCAGTATCACAACGGTAAGGTATGAAGGGTTTGATAAAACTCTGGGGTCTCTGGTAGCCGAGATCTCATCTCCCGCTGTAGCCAGCCTCATCTTCCCCTTTTTATGCAGCTCTCCCCCTGCATCCATATATCCTTTGGGAAGTGTAAAATCATAAACTGTTTCCATATTATCCTCCTTATAAAGGCTTCCCCCTTTTTAAGGGGCAAAATATGTCAGTGACATATTTTGAATGGCGTTTAGCCTTGCTTAGCAAGGCTGCCATCGGTAAGCTGTCAGCGCAGCTGACTGATGAGGGTTTCTATCTTCCCTCATCCGTCCCTTTCGGGGCACCTTCCCCCAGAGGGGGAAGGCTTTAAGCCTATATTCTTCAATATATCTTCACATACAGCTTCAAAATTTTTATTTACATCATAATTTGAATATCTAAGAACTTTAACTCCCAATTTCTCTAAATATTCATCTCTCTCTATATCTTTATCTCTTCCTTCTTTTTCATAATGTTGGGAACCATCTAGCTCTATAACAATTTTGAAACTTGCTATATAAAAATCAACTATGTACTTTCCAATAACTCTTTGTCGATATACGGTAAATGGAAGTGTTTTTAGAAAGTCATACCATAGGTGTCTTTCTTCTTTAGTCATTTCGGTTCTGAGTTTTCTAGCATTTCCCTTTAATAACGAACTATGCGATCTTTTCATAACCCTCATCCGCCCCTTCGGGGCACCTTCCCCCAGAGGGGGAAGGCTTTAAATAAATTAGTTCGGGATTACCAGTTCCTCGTAGGCAAGCTCGAGACTTTCTATAGCCACATCCGAGGTCTTTGCGTCGAGATCCGGAGCGTTGTACTTCGCAACCCACGCATTGGTAAGGGTCCAGGTTCTGGTACCCTGAATGGATGTAACCGTGGTGGTAGGTGCCTGGGGATTGGTATCAATAAGCTCGATTATCACATCGTACCTGGGCATCTGACCTCTTGTCTCACTCACGCACTCCTGTATCCAGGTCTTGAAAGGATTGTCAAGGGTGTAGCCCATACGAAGGGTCACATTGCCGTGCTTTACAAGACCGGGGATCTTTACAGGCGCAAGGGAGCCTGAATTACCCTGTCTGAATTCGATGACATCCACCGAACTCTCTATTCCCGTCACTTCACTGAACGCAGCGGTTCCTCCGAGCGTTGAGACAGAGACGAGGAAATTCATTTTAGTCAACGGATAATATGACTGTTTTCCGTTTGTATATGTATCAGCTGCCATATTTTATTCCTCTCTTTCTATTATTCCTCTCCGCCGCCCGCTTCAGCTGTATGCTGGGTTACACGGAAGATTACAAACTCTGCAGGTCTTGAAGGAGCGATACCTATATTACATATGAGCCTGCCGTTCATGATATCGTCCCTGGTCATGGTCTCAGGTCCTATCTCAACGAAATAGCTGGATTCAGGTGAATCACCGGCCAGCATTCCGTTTCTGTAGAGTCCGTCAAGGAAGCCCGTGATGGTGAGGTTGACCCTCTGCCAGAGAGTGGCATCATTGGGCTCGAATACAACCCAGTTGGTGTTTGCCTTGATGCTCTCTTCCACATAGATGAAGAGCCTGCGCACATTGACATACTTGAATGCGCTGTTGCTGGAGGCTGTTCTGGCGCCCCAGATACGGATGCCCTGTCCCGGAAGTGCCCGGATAAGGTTGACTCCCTCGGGATTCAGGATATCCTGCTCATCCTTGGTATAATTCACATTGAGTCCCGTGCAGAATACCGTCTCATTGGCGGGAGCCTTGTGAACACCGCGGTTGATGTCTGTCCTTGAATAAACTCCCATCACTGCTCCTGAAGGAGGAATGTAGTCGGATTTATTTGCCGATCTGTCGAATACCTCTATCCAGGGGTGATACATTGCGGCATAGGTGGAATCAATGATATTCCTGTAACCGATAAGGTCTGCAGTCTTATACATATCCTTGGGCATGTCGATGACTGCGAAGCGGCTCTTCAGGTTCTCACAGTGTGAAACCAGTGCCACTATGACCTCAGGCATTGTAATGCCGGGAACAGCCATCATGCTGACTATATTATTCTCAACGAAAGCCTGGATGCCTGTACGCTTGCCGGGACCGTTGTCCTCTCCCATAAAGGTGGCTGCGGTGACCTTTGAAACAGATCCGTCAGAACCGCCCTCAAGAGTGAATACTCCCGAGGTCTCTCCCTCACCGAGGATCTCCTCAATGGGATTTACGGAATCCTCCACCGGAGATATCTCTGCGTCAATGAGATCGCTTGCAGCGAGCTTTGATCCGATGTATCTCGGAGACTGGATATTAAAGGAAAGCTCTGTATAAGCTTCGGCATCATCTCCGTAAC
>Ga0310691_10003259_pt1 | contig 19835 bp, 21 predicted proteins | sample 176DNAGHGlowgp2_FD_203887 | JGI IMG/M metagenome (GOLD analysis project Ga0310691, IMG submission 203887) | Sheep rumen microbial communities from Palmerston North, Manawatu-Wanganui, New Zealand - 1766 DNA GHGlow gp2 (v2) (version 2) | ecosystem: Host-associated > Mammals > Digestive system >...
GACTTTGTAGATTGTATACTTTGGGATGCTGCAGCCTCTAATACTGTTGAATACTGTGATAAAGGGGATATAGTAGGCATACGCGGTCGCATTCAAACAAGAATGGTTGAGGAAGATAAAGAAAAAGAAAAAGTTCTTGAGATAATATGTGAACGTGTATCATTTTTAACTTCAAAACATCAAGAAGAAATAGAAAACGAACAAGTAGATGAATAATCTACTTGTTTTTTTATTAAATGTGATATAATAAGAATAGGTGATAATATGGATTTTAGAGAAGTAATTGAATTTTTCAAGGATATATCCAAATATATAGTAATAGCAATAGTAGTATTCCTAATATTTATATTTGTAGTTGGATTCCAACAAGTAGTTGGTCCTTCAATGTCACCAACATTAAAAGAAGGTAATATTATTCTTGTTAATAAATTAAGTTATCGTTTTAAAAAAATAAAAAGAGAAGATATAGTGGTTGTATCAGTTAAACATAAATATATGATCAAAAGAGTAATAGGATTACCTGGAGAAACAGTAGAATATAAAGATAATAAGTTATATATTAATGGAGTTTATTATGAAGAAGACTTTATTGATACTAATACAGTTAAGACAGAAGACTTTGCAACTAATGGTGTAATTCCTGAAGGTAAATATTTAGTTTTAGGTGATAATAGAGAAGATTCTGAAGATAGTAGGGATTATGGATTAATAAGCAAAGGTGATATTATAGGTAAAGCTTGGATCAGATTTTGGCCTATAAGTCAAATAAAATTTATAAAATAGTAGACAAATTATGTAAAACATGATATCATTATTTCAACGAAAAGGCATATAATATATTGTAAAGGCAAAGTTACCGAAAGGTAATGACGCAAAGCTTTAGAGCCTAAAATGTAAATTATGGTAGTCAGCTGCATTTATACTTGGTATAAATGCTTTTTTTGTTGAATGGGGAGGAAATAAAATGAATAAGAAAAAAATCATATTTGGTATAGCATTATTCGTAGCTATTGGATTATTCCTATTTACATTCGCTAATCCAAAAAACGATGATGATAACCAAAATAATGATATCGTAAAGCCAACAACTAATGAAGTTAAACCTGAAGTAACACCAGCTGTTGAACCTACAGAAGTAGTAGAACCAGCAACTACTACAGTATTAGAAGCACCAAGAAATAATCAAGTAAATAATTTTGCTAATGTTGTAACACCAACACAAAACAACATACCTAGAGTTGAACCACAACAACCAACTGTTGAACCAACAACAGATCCAGTTGTAGAACCAACTCCAGTATATTACAATGTTAAATATTTAGGATTTAACAATGAAATATTAATGAACAAGGACGTTTTAGCGGGAAGTACGGTTGAAGCTCCAGAAGCTAATGACGTAACTTTAAACAATGTTGTTTATACATTTGCTGGATGGGATAATGAAGTAGAAGTTATCAATGAAAATACAGTAGTACATGCTATTTATGAAATAACTAAGATTACAGCTACTATCGTATTAGATGGTGAAGAATATGGAACTATTGGTCTAAAAGTAGATGAAAGTCTATTTGATGCAATCAGTAATCCAGCTGTTGTAACAGAAGATCAAGAAGTAATCGAAGGATTAGTTGATGGAACTTTACCAACAACTGAAGTATTAAATCATAAATATGCTTATACATCATTAGAATTTGTTGAAGAAGTTGGATTTGTAATTACTGGTAATTTAGTAATTGATGAAGAAGCATTAGCTAGAAATACAGTAGTATTAACTTATGTAATTGATGATAATGCTAAATTTGCAAATGGAACTAAATCAATGATAACAAAAACAACTAATGGATATAATGCAGTAGAATTACCAAAAGTTTATGTTGGTAGAAATGAAGTTCATGTTAACTGGAAAGATGCTAATGGAGAATTAAAAGAAGGATATACTTCATCAATGACTCTAACAGCTAAAATTGATAGAGAAGGACCAGTTATTACATTAAATGGATTAACAGATAGAACAGTATTTATAACTAATGGATCTTATCAAGAAGAAGGATTCACAGTTACAGATAACTATACAACATTTACAGCAAACGATGTTAATATTAGTATTAAATTAGGAAACAAAACAGTTTCTAAAGTAGATTACAGTAAAGAAGGTACTTACACAATTACTTATACTGCTACAGATACAGAAGGTAATGTAGGAACTGCTAAACGTGTAATCACAGTTAAGAAAGTTGAATTAACTGGTATTGAATTATCTAAAACAACAGGAACTTACTTTGTTGATGAAGATATGGAAAATATTACAGTAACAGCTGTATATAATAATGGAGATAGAAAAGTATTAAATAGAAAATCTTGCCGTTATGGAAATTATTATTGTACAGATGGATATACACAAGATAAAGAATTTGACTCACATACAACAGGAAATAAATCAATAACTTATACATATAATGGTAAATCAGCAACATATACATATGAAGTTAAGAAAATTGAAGTAGTAAGCCTTGAATTATCTAAGACTTCAGGAGTATACTATGTTGGTGATTCAATGGAAAATATCACAGTAACAGCTATATACAATAACGGAGATAGAAAAGTATTAAGTAAACAATTTTGCCGTTATGGAAATTATTATTGTACAGATGGATATACTCAAAATAGAGATTTTGATTCACGCACAACAGGAAATAAATCAATAACTTATACATACAGTGGAAAAACAGCAACTTATACTTATGAAGTAAAAGAGACAGTAGTAACTGGTATTGAATTATCTAGCTACTATGGATCATACATCGTTGGTGATGATATGGAACATCTTGATGTATATGTAGTATATAGTAATGGTAGAAAAGAAAAAGTTGATCATTATTCAGTACAAGGATTCAACACTAATAAGAATAATGTAGGAAATGGTCATGTAATTACTGTTAACTATAAAGGTATGAAAGCTAATTATACATATGATGTTAAATACCATGCTGAAATAGGAAAAGAACAATTCTTCTTCACAGTAACTGAACGTTATTTAGATTTTGATATTCCTAACTACACTACAGTAGCAAATATCACATTCTATGATGCAAACGGTGTTGCTCATAACATAACAGTAAATGGACGTACAAGAATAACTATATCAAAAGAAGAATATGATATGATTCATGCTATGGATGGAAACAATGCTAACCAAAAACTAGTTGTAACATACAATGTTAAAGGTGAAGAAGTAGTTTCAACTTATACTAAAGTAGTTGCTGACTAATATGTAAAACAATGTCAAAAATCAAGGTTAATCCTTGATTTTTTTATGTATTAATAGTAACCTAATAATAGGTGATAATATGGCTTATGTTAAATATAAAGAGCTAACAAAATATTTCTATTTTAATAAAGAAGTTAGTAGTGATAAATTACCAAACTATGTATTAGACTATTTAGATCCACATGAAACAATATATAAAGCATACAAAACAGCAAGAGATAAGGGAATATTTACTAATGAAAGAATGATTTTATTTGATGTAACACCACTTAGTAGTAGTAAAAAAGTTCATGTATTACCTTATAAATCTATATCAAGTGGAGCTATTTTATTTAAACATAATAGTGGTTCTATTTTATTATCATTTGATAGTGGATATCAATTAAAACTTAACTTTATTCGTTTAGATGCTAAAGCAAAAACAGAATTAAGAAAACTATTCTCATATATATTTGAAAAAGTAAATTAAGACAAGTAAAAATATTACTTGTTTTTCTTTACATAAATAAAAGTTCCTAATTAGTTAACTTAACTCAATTATATTTCTTATTTTACTATAATAAACCTAGGTTAAGAAAAAGGTGATATTATGGTAGTATTTGGTAAGAGATTAAAAGAGCTTCGAAAACAAGCTGGTTTAACTCAACAACAATTAGGTGATATGATAGGAGTAACTAAAGTTAGTATATGTTGTTATGAAAATGGAACTAGAACTCCAACTTTAGATACATTAATAGATTTAGCAGATAGTTTAAATACTTCACTTGTTTATTTACTTGGTGCTGATACTTTAGCAGTAAATGAAAGTAATAAAGAAATGAAAGTTAATATGGCTAAAGATGAAATAGAATTAATCAAAGAATTAAGAAGACATATTAAACTTTATGAAAGACTTTTAGATGATCCTAAAAGAATTATAGAATATTTAGAACAAAGATTAAAATAAAAAAACTGTTTCAAATGAAACAGTTTTTATTTTTCTTTATTAGCTTTACCAAATACATCATTAGGCACATATTCAATTTCTGGTAATATTCTATCACGTGCAATTTCATATTCTTCTATATGCATATCTTTTTTATAGTCAACTTTATATGTATTACCTATAGGTGCATTTTCGCGTATATCGGTATCTCTTTTAATTGTATCCCAATCAACTAAGAAAGCATCTTCCATTTTCTTCTTTCCTGAAATAACGGCATATGCATCCATATAATAAACTTTACCATCAATAGTTAAACTATTCATATTATAGTGAGTAGGGAGATTATAAACCCCACTTATAAAACTATGACATTTTATATCAAGTCCAACTTCTCTTCCAACATCTGCTAAGAAAGAAGCTATTTGCGAACTAGTATTAACACTACCAAATAGTATTCCTTTATAATCTTTATCATCTAATGGAATACCATCTTCAGTAAAACTAAATGGGAAATCATTACCATATGGTATTTCATTATTATACTTATTTGAAATACTAAGTTTTACATCTTTACATACATACTCAAATAAGAAACGGCACTTATCTACATCGTTATCCTTTAATGATGTATATACAACTAAGTTTCTCATTAATGCATCATAACACGTATCTATAGTATCTTTATTCTTTTTTAAAACATCATTAAATTTAATAGTTTCAGATTTTAAATAATCTACCATTTGATCATAGTCTTCAGTATCAATGCTTCCATTATTTAATTTATCAAGCTCAACTTTTTTAATAGTTGTTAGTAGATCAGTTGTACCATTTTCAATTTCATTATTATATTTAAGAGTCGCATATTGTCTCTTCTTTGTATATATTTTACTTGTATTGGCCATATCAAAGGCTTCTACTACCATCTTTGCCATAGGTACCACCTCTATTAATATAATAACATAATCAACCCAAAAACACAAAAATATTATCCACAAAATATAAAAATAATGTATAATATAAGTAGAATAGAGGGGATTACATGAGTATAGTAGATATAATTAATAAAAAAAGGCTAGGAAATGAACTATCCTATGAAGAGTTAGATTATGCATTTAATAGTTATTATCATGAGGAAATACCTGATTATCAAATGAGTAGTTTATTGATGGCTATTTGCTTAAAAGGTATGAATGATAAAGAGATACTAGATCTTACGGAAATATTTATAAATAGTGGTGATAAACTTGATTTAAGCATGATTGATGGTATTACTGTAGATAAACATTCAACAGGTGGAGTAGGAGATAAAACTACTTTAATAGTAGCCTCTATTGCAGCATCTTTAGGTGTAAAGGTTCCAAAAATGAGTGGAAGGGGTTTAGGACATACTGGAGGAACAATAGATAAACTAGAAAGTATTCCAGGATTTAGAGTTAATTTATCAGAAGAAGAATTTATTAATCAATTAAATACAGTAGGTGCAGCAGTTATAAGTCAAACTGCTAATTTAGCTCCGATGGATAAGAAGATATATGCTCTACGTGATGTAACAGGTACCGTTGAGTCTATACCACTTATTGCGGTTAGTATTATGAGTAAAAAGATAGCTAGTGGTGCTGATAAGATTGTTTTAGATGTAAAAGTAGGTAATGGTGCGTTATTAAAAAATGATAAAGAAGCAAAAGAAGCTGAACGTATTATGAAAATGATAGGTGATCATTATAATAAACAAGTAGAAATTATGATTACATATATGGATATACCACTTGGAATAGCTATAGGTAATAGCTTAGAAATCTTAGAAGTTATTAGAATACTTAAAAATGAAGAAAATAATTACTTAGTTGCTTTATCAAAGGCACTAGCTAGTAAGATGGTAGAAATAGCTTTAGGTGTTGATGAAATAAAATCTAAAAAGATGGTAGAGGAGAGTTTAAACTCTGGTAAAGCCTATGAAAAGTTTAAAGAAATAATTAAGGCACAAGGTGGAGATTTAGATGGTATTAAAGTAAGCACTAATACTCAGGAAATATATTCTAATCAATCTGGAAAAGTAGTATCAATGGATGCATACTCGTTTGGTAAACTATCACTTGATCTAGGTGGAGGAAGAATAACTAAGGAAGATAAGATTGATAATACTGTAGGTATTATTTTGAATAAAAAAGTAGGAGATGAAGTAGAAAAAGGTGATCTTCTATGTACATTGTATTTAAAAGAAGGAGCATCTAAAATAGATACAGATGTAGAAAGTTTTTATAAAATAAAATAAGAGACAATAGTCTCTTTTATTTTTCTATAAATCTAATATAATATTCATCAAATGTTATATCAGTATCATGAATATATTTAGCTATTTTCTTGCCTACATATCTATAATGCCAAGGTTCATAATAATAACCAGTTATATATTCTTTATCTTCAGGATATCTTAAAATGTACCCATATTTATAACTGTTATTTTTCATCCAATTAAATTCTTCTGTAGATTCAAATTGTTCATAACTTAAATTAATATTATCAACATCTATTACTAAACCGGTTTGATGTTCAGAAAAACCAGGTCTAGCAGAATAAGTATCAGCTATATCTTTACCATCTTTTAATACATATTTATTATATAATTCTTTTTGATAATTATAATCTCTATATGCGGATATAACTCTAATATTTAATCCTTCTTTTTTAGCATCCATTGCCATTTCTTCTAAATTAATTCTTGCATCACTAACTAATAGTTTATTACCATCAGTATATTTATTATCTATTGTTTCTAAATTATTGGGAACATAATCAATAGGTAGATAAATATATTTATTTACTAAAATATTAGACTTATTAAGAACATTACTAATACTAGTATTACTATAAAAAGGATAATCAAGATTTAGATTAACTCTAGTAACAACATCTATAATATCAATACTAGGATTTTTTTTCTTATAATCTATATATCTATCAATATTTATATATTTAAAATAATCTATCTTTTTATTAACATAATCTAATTCTTTTAATTTTTTATCTAATAGTTTATTATCCTTTGTATCAAATACATATAAACTAATTCCAACTATCAAAATAAACAATATAAGTACATATAAAAAGATTTTTTTCATCTAATCACCTAATGTATTTTATTTACATATTCTCATCTTTATTACATATTTTTAATTAGAGGTGAATTATGAAAAAATTATTTATTACTTTACTTATTTTTTTATTATTAGTACCTAGTTTAATACATGCTGAAGAAGATATCACTCCTAATGCTAAAAATTCTATTTTAATAGAAGTATCCACAGGTAAAATACTATATGAAAAGAATAAAGATGATCGCGTAGCAGTGGCATCCCTAACTAAAATGATGGCACAAATTCTAATACTTGAAGAAGTAGAAAGTGGAAGACTTAGTTGGGATGAAGAAATAAAGACAAGTGCTAATGCAGCGGGCTATGGTGGAACACAAATATATTTAGAACCAGGAGAAGTTATGACAGCACGTGATTTGATGAAAGGTATAAGTATGGCATCAGCTAATGATGCAACTATCGTTATGGCTGAAAGAATTGCTGGTACTGAAGATAAGTTTGTGGAAATGATGAACAAGAAAGCTAAAGAATTAGGACTTAAAAATACTAACTTTATAAATCCTACAGGATTAGATTATGATAATCATTATTCAAGTGCTTATGATATGGCTATTATTGGAATGGAATTATTAAAACATCCTGCTATATTTGAATTTTCATCTTTATATGAAGATTATTTAAGACAAGATACCAAGAATAAATTCTGGTTAGTTAATACAAATAAATTAATTAGAACATATGAAGGATGTGATGGACTTAAAACAGGGTATACTGATAAAGCAGGGTATACTATGGCAGTAACTGCAAAGAAGGATAATATGAGATTGTTAGCTATAGTATTAGGAGAAGATGTTAGTAAAACTAGAAATAAAGAAACAAGGGAATTATTAGATTATGGTTTTAATACTTATAAAATAGATGTACTTAAGAAAAAAGGAGATATTATTGATACTATTAAAATAAATAAAGGAAAAGATGAAATAAATGCTATTCTTAATAGTGATATAACTGTTCTCACAAAAAAGAATGAGGATAAAAAAGATTATAAAGAAAAAGTAACCTTAAGTGATATAAAACTCCCTATAAAAAAGAATAATAACGTAGGTAAATTAGAATTATATGAAAATAATATTCTAATAGGTAAATATGATTTAGTTAGTGATAAAACTATCAAAAAGAAAAATATATTTAGAACATATTTAGATAACCTAAAAGATATAATAACAGGAAACTTTACACTATAAAGTTTCTTTTTTTATCTAGTTATGTCGAAAGCGTATAAATAATTATATAAAAGATATTAAATTATTTTGAGGAGGATAATATGGAAAATATATTAAAGTACGAGAATTTAGTAAACAAAGTAGCACATAGGTATGCTAATTTTAGTAATTTTGAAGATTTAAAACAAGAGGGGATGATAGGATTATTAAAAGCATTAGAAAACTATAAGCCTAATAATAATACCAAGTTTTCAACGTATGCATATTTGTGGATAAAAGGTGAAATATTAGAACATTTAAGGTGTGATAAAAATATCAAGATAAGTAAAGAATTATTATCTTTGAGTAAAGAAATAACTATAACAGAGGAAATACTTAGAAATAAATTAAATAAAGAACCTACTGTAAAAGAAATAGCTTTCTTTTTAGAAAAAGATCAAAAACAAATAGAGGAAGCAATGATTTCTAAAGAATTAGTATTATCGTTTGATTATTCATTAAATAATGATGATAATAAGGAAATAAATCTTTATGATTGTGTACCTTATTATGAAAAAGGATTAAATGATGATTATTTAGATTTATATAGTGAGTTAGATAAGTTATCTAGTGAAGAAAAAGAATTAATTAATTTACGTTATTTCCAAGATCTTACGCAACGTGAAGTATCTGAAAGATTAGGAACAAATCAAGTTAATGTGTCAAGAAAAGAAGAAAAAATATTAACTAAATTAAATAAAAGTCTAGTTGCTTAAATAAATTATGGTATAATATTCTAAGAAGGTGATATTATGCCAAAGAAACAAATAATTGGTAGTATTATAATAATTATTATTTTATCTTTTATATGTATGTACATATATGATAATTACAAAATAGAAGCTACAACTACATTAATAGTAGATAGTGAAACTGATACAAAAGGTATCACAGAATATTATAGTGATAAGAATGCTAATTATTATTTATATAATATAGGTGGAGTAGAGATAGATTTTACAGATAGAGATCTAGATTTAAATAAAGCATTAGAAGCTAAGCAAACTACTATGGAAAAAGTATTAGGCATGCTTACTAAAAAGGTTAGTATGGATAATATAAATCTATATCAAAATGAAGATTTATCAGTTATACAATGTAAGTTAGATAATGGAAAATATAATTATCTATTTGGTGGACCAAGTATGGAATATAAAGAAGGTATGTGTTATGAAAAACCTTATATATGTTCATTTAATAAAATGTATTATGTTATCTATATAGGTGACAATAAAACTAATGATAATATGTTTTTAACTATTAAAGATGATTCAGATACAGCAACAATTCAAGTATCTAAGGAAATAGCTAATAGATTAAGTGAAAATAAGTATTATTCTTTTACGTTTGGTAGTACTAATGAAGAGATAGATGATAATATTAAAAGTGTGTTTGATAACAATATAATTCTTGAAATAAATGAAGTTATCGATTATACACTAGAAAAAAATATAGCTGATTGCAAATAAGTCCAAAAAATGGACTTTTTTTTAATATATACTATTGAGTTTTTACTAAAAAAATGATAAACTTTTATTAGAATTGGATACTATGTATCTAAATACATAAAGAAAGTGGTGTTAATATGGATAATACTATGTCTAGTCTATTAGAATACTATATAGGTATTATAGAAGAAAGAAATAAAAAATTAGGTGAAGGACAAAAGGTATCTACTGATTCATTAAAATCAATTAATTTTGATAATGAAGAAAGTATTACTAATGCTATCAATCAATTAGAAGCAATTAATAATAATCCTAACTTTAGTAATATTAATCTGCAAAGTTTAATTGATTCATTAAGTAAATCATTAGAATCTAAAAAGGATAATGAAGTAGTATCTTCTATTAATAGTGCTGTATCAGCAATAGAAGCAATGAATACATTTGTAGATGATAGTAATAAGTTATCAACTACTGCTATTAAAACAGCATTACAAACTAAAGGAGTATCAGATATCTCTTTAGCTTTAGAAGAAGCAAATAAGATCAAAGCAAGTGGAAATGCATATGCTGATACTATCATTGAAGGTTTAAATAAATTAAATGAAAAATATATTTCTAATCTTCAAAGAGCTGAAGAAATAGAAGAAGAACGTAAAGCAATAGAAGAACAACGTGAAAGAGAAAAATTAACAATAGACGATAATATTATTTCATCAATTAATACTAATATATCAGCAATAGAAGCAATGAATACATTTGTAGATGATAGTAATAAATTATCAACAGCTGCTATTAAGAAAGCATTAGAAACTAAAAATATAAATGATCTTGGTGCAGCTATTAGTGAAGCAGAAAAAATCAAAACTAGTGGAAATACATACGGTGAAAGTATTTATAACACTTTAATTGATATTCAAAATAATTATGATGAAATGAATAAAACAGAAAATCCAACTATTGAAGAAGATAGTGTAAATAGATTAGAAGAAATTGATAAAGAAGAACAACAATTAGAAAAAGATCAAGAACAATTAATTAATTCTATAACTGATAATTTAACTGCAGTAGAGGCTATGAATATATTTGCTGATGAGGGTAGTAGATTACCAACAATTACTATTAGAAATGCATTAGAAACTAAAGATACAAACGATTTAGAAAATGCACTAGTAGAAGCTAATTATATTAAAGAAAGCGGTAATAGTTATGCTGATGCAATCATAGATAGTTTAAACAAGGTAAGTGAAAACCAAACAAAGATTGCTGAATTAGTTGAGAATAAGAATGAAATAGAAGCCAAACTACAAGAAATAGAAAGTGCAAAACAAAAAGAACTTGTAGAACAAGGTGAACAAGAAAAAGTAGAGCAAGAACAAAAAGCTCAAGAACAACAAAATATAGTAAACTTAATAAATAGTGATATAGCTGCTATAGAAACAATGAATACTTTTGTAGATGATAATAATAAGTTATCAACAGCAGCTATTAAAAAAGCATTAGCAACTAAGGAAGATGCTGATATAGAAGCTGCTATTAATGAAGCTAATGAATTAATAGCACAAGGAAATCCATATGGAAATAGTATTTTAGAAAATTTAAATAAATTAGAAAAAACTGAAAGTGTTGTTACAGAAGAACAAAAACCTGTTGATGAAGTAAAAGAAGAAACACCTGAAGTTAAAGATGAAAATCAAGACAAATTACAAGATATAGAAGATCAATTCTATAACAGTTTAATTTCTGCTGATCAATATGAAGCAGAGAAAAAAACAATTCTTAATCCGATAGAAGAAAAGGAAGAAGAAAAAACTCAACCTACTGATGAACAAGAAGAACCTAAGAAAGAAGAACCTGAATTATCGGTGGAAGCAAAAGAAGAAGTTAATGAATTGAAGAAAGAAGTAGATGAAGCAGCTAAAGAAGGTTTAGATTTAGATAAATTCCGTGAGGATATCATAAAAGCTAAATCTCAAGATATCTATACTAAACTATTTGAATTAAAAAGAGGAAATTTATATAATGGAACTAATCCAATATATCAAGAACAACTTTCAGCAATTCGTGAAAAAGAAGCTGAATATGCTAAGATTTTAAGTGAAAAAGATACAATTGATTTTGAAAATGCAAAAGCTGTATCAGCATGGTTAGATAAACTAACACCATATATTAATACACACGCATTAACATTAAATCCTGGTTCTAATGTAAGTTTAGAATCTGCTGACAAATACTTATTATCTATATTTGCTGAAAAAGGATATACACCAAATATGGAAAGTGATAATTCTTTAGTAGAAACAATAGGAAAGAAACTAAATGAATTAGCACAAAAACATTATATAGAAAGTGAATATCCAAATTTACCTGAAGAATTCCTAAGATTAAACTCTGAAAAATCAATGGCACTTGCTACTAAAAATTACTTAGTAGAACAAGCAGGATTTAATAAAGTAGCCATTATGAAAATGATGATGAAAAAAGATCAAAAGGAAATGGATGAAAATGGTAAACCAACTGATAAATATGTATTATCAGAAGAACAAAGAAAAATATATGAAGATAAAATAGAAGAATTTAAACCTAAAGTAGAAGCTATGATTAGACTAGCTGATACTTTAACTGGAGAATATAGATTATCAGAAACAATAATTGGTAATGAAACAGAAAAACAAGATACTGCTCCTACACCTGAGGAACCTAAAGCAGAAGAAACAAATGAGGAAGCAAAAGATGAAGAGTTTGACTATACAGTAAATGATAATCACAAATTAAATAACTTTATGCCAATTAAAGCATTTGGTAAAATTAAAAAATCATTATATGATAAAATAACAGCAATAAGCTTTAAAAAATCACTTAAGAGCGCTGTTGAAAAATTACGCGAACTTCGTAAATCAGCAATTTTAAGTTCAAAACTTAAATTTGAAAAAGCTAAAGATGCAGTAGTTGCAGAAGTAGAAAAGATTAATATAAAAAGAGAAAACAATAAAGCAGACGTTGATATTGATTTAAGTAAAGAAGATGAAAATATAGCTCGTGCTAATAGCGTTTTAGATAGTATATTAAAAGAAGCTAAAGTAGAAGAAGCTCCTACTGAAGAAAAAGAAACACCAAACGAAGAAAAACCTGATGTAATAGTAGATACATCTGCTAATGGTGAATGGGATCAATTATCAGAAAATAAAACACAAGAAGCACCAGCAGAATCACAAGAAGAAGTAACAGAAGAAAATTCTGAAGATAAAGGAAAATGGGATGAAGTTGATGGTGTGGAAGGACCTAAACAAGAAGAACCAGCTCCAGCACCAAGTGAAACTACTACAGAATATGACCAAATACCTGAATTAAATGCTCAATCAAATGTTGAAGAACCAGTTGAACAAAATGATGAATTACCTAAGAATTCTTGGGATAATATCAATGAAGAACAACCAGTAGTTGGAAAGGGTATATAGGTGAAATAATGGAAAATAGAATAAATAGTATCTTTGAACTTGCTGATGGAAGTAAGTATGTTGTTATTAATCAAGCTGTATATCAAGGAAGTAATTATTACTTATTATCAAGTATAAGTGAAGATGAAGAAGATTTAACAGGTGAAGTAATAATAGCAGCAGAAAAGATGCAAGATGGGGTTATCGGAATTGAATTAGTAAAGGATGAAAAATTAATTGATTTACTTACTAAGTATTTAGTTCCACAAGAATAGTAAAATAATAAAAAATAGGTTGTATAACCTATTTTTTTTAGTTATAATTTATATAGAAAGATTAAAGGTGATAATATGACATACAAAGTAATTAGTAGAAGTGAACAAGATACAATAGAACTTGCTCAAAATATTGAATCTGAAAAATTTAAGAATATGGTAATATGTTTAATAGGTGAATTAGGTAGTGGAAAAACTATATTTACTAAAGGATTTGCATCTAGTTTAGAAGTTGCTGAAGATGTAACTAGTCCAACTTTTAATATAATTAAAGAATATACTTCAGGGGAAATGCCTTTATATCATATGGATGTTTATAGACTTGATGGTAAGGTAGATGATTTAGGAATAGAAGACTATTTTGATAAAGGTGGTATTACTATTATTGAATGGGCTGATACTATAGAAGATTATTTACCTAAAAATAGATTAGAAGTAAGGTTTAGACTTTCTGATGAAGATGAAGATACAAGAATTATAACTATTACTCCGTTTGGCAAAAAATATGAAGATATTTGTGAGGCAGTTCTATGAGAATACTTTATATAGATACAACTACAAGTTATCTATATACTGGTGTAGTAGAAGATGATAAACTACTTGCTGAAATAAAAGAAGACTGTAATAGAGATTTATCTAAATGTGCTTTAGATAAGATTAGTAAAATGATAGATAGTCTTGCTTTGAAACCTATTGATATTGATAAAATAATAGTAGTAAATGGGCCTGGTTCATTTACAGGTATTAGAATAGGTGTTACTATAGCTAAAACATTTGCTTATAGTTTAAATAAAGAAATAACTACTATATCTAGTTTAGAAGCTATGGCTTTATCATCTAAAGCAGGAACTAAATATATAGTACCAATAATAGATGCAAGACGTGGTAATGTTTATGGAGCTATATATGATGATACTGGTAATAGTATATTGAAGGATCAACATGTAAGTTTAAATTCATTGCTAGCAGCATGTGATAACTTAATAGATGATTATACTATTATTGGATCTTATGAAGATATGACTACTGAAGACTATGATCCAGATATTTTGAAAATAGTTAATACATTTAAAGATAAAGAAAGTATTAATCCTCATGCTGTTAATCCAATATATTTAAAACAGACAGAAGCAGAAGAAAATAAGAAAGTAGAATTAATATGATAGAGAAGTTAGATGTAAATTCTAAATATATAGATGATTTAGATAGACTCTTTGAAGAGTTTGATAAAGAAAGAGTATTATTTGATATTAAAAATAATACTTTTACTAATTATTATATTTATAGAGATAGTACTAGAGCACTTGCTTTTATTAATTATCATATTATGTATGAAAGAGCTGAATTAATTAATATAAATGTGTTCTATAAATATGAAAATCAGGGTATTGGGTCTAAGTTAATAGAATTCATGTTTAATGATTTAAAATCTAAAAGTGTTAAAGAAGTTACTTTAGAAGTTAATGTATTTAATTATAATGCTATACATTTATATAAAAAGTATGGGTTTGAAGAAGTTAGTATAAGAAAAGGATATTATCAAGGAATTGATGGTTATTTAATGAAAAAAGAGTTGATGTAAATGAAAGATACATATATATTAGGTATAGAATCTAGTTGTGATGAAACAAGCATATCTATAGTTAAAAATGGTATAGAAGAAATAGCTACTGTTACTAATACACAAATAGATATTCATAAAGAATATGGTGGAGTAGTACCTGAAATAGCTTCAAGATGTCATGTTAAAAATATTACTATTCTAATAGAAGAATGTTTAGAAAAAGCTAATATGACTATGGAAGATATTGATGCTGTTGCTGTTACATATGGCCCTGGTTTAGTTGGTTCACTTCTTGTAGGTATAGAAGCAGCTAAAACACTTGCATATGTTAATAATAAACCGCTTGTACCAGTTAATCATATGAGTGGTCATATCTATGCTAATAATATAGGAAAAGAAATGAGATTCCCACTAATAGCTTTAGTAGTAAGTGGAGGACATACTGAACTTATTTATATGGAAGATCATTATAAATATAAAAGATTAGGTGCAACTTTAGATGATGCAGTAGGTGAGTGTTATGATAAAGTAGCACGAATTGTTAATGTACCATATCCGGGAGGTCCTACTATTGATAAATGGGCAATGGAAGGAAGCCATTCTTATGATTTACCACTACCACTAAATGATAGTACATACAATTTTAGTTTTAGTGGATTAAAAAGTGCTGTAATTAACTTAGTACATAATGAAGAACAACGTGGAAATGAAATAAGAAAAAAAGACTTAGCATGTTCTTTCCAAGAGGTAGTAGTAGATGTATTAGTAAAGAAAACTTTTAAAGCTTTAAAAGAATATAATGTTAATAATTTAATACTTGCAGGTGGCGTAGCAGCAAACCTTGGATTAAGAAAAAAACTAACAGAAGAAAGTGAAAAAGAAGATATAAATCTACATATACCAGACTTAAAATACTGTACTGATAATGCTACTATGATAGCAGCTAGTGGGTATTATGCATATATAAATGGAGATAGAGCAGATTTAACTTTAAATGCTAATTCAAGTTTAGACTTATAAAAAACAGTTAAGAATTCTTAACTGTTTTCTTTTCTATAAATGAGACAATTTGATACATAATGTATGAAAGAAGTGCTAATAATACTACACCAGTAATGACTAGATTAATATTAAATACTTGTGAACCATACATAATTAAATAACCTAATCCTTCTTTAGATACTAATAGTTCTCCCATAATAACTCCAATTAAACTCATACTAATATTTACCTTTAGACAATTAATGATATTTATTTTATTGCTTGGAACAATTAATTTAGTAAATATTTGTATTCTAGTAGCATTAAATGTTCTTAGAAGAGTAATATAATATTTATCTGTATTATTAAAACTATTATACATATTTATAATAGTAATAAATAAAGATATCATTATAGACATAAATATAATTGAATTAGTGTTAGCTCCTATCCATATAATTATAAGTGGACCTAGAGCTACTTTAGGAAGAGAATTTAACACTGTTAGATATGGATCAACTATCTTAGCTATAGTTTTATTGAACCAGAGGATACTAGCTATTATAAATCCTATAGATGAAGCAAGTATAAAACTATATATCACCTCATATGTGGTAACATATATATGATTAAATAAATTATTAGATTTATATAAAGAAATAATAGTATTATATACTAAAGATGGAGAAGAAGATAAGAAACTATTAATAAGTTTATATTTAGATGCAAGTTCCCATACTATTAAAAATACTGTTACTAGAAATATTTGAAAGAATAAAACTAATCTTTTATTCCTTTTTATTTTTTTTAAATATGAAATATGTTCTTTACTATATGTGTACATCTAAATCACTCCATATCTTATCATAATAGTCATAGAATTCTTTAGACTTTCTGTTAACAGATGGTATAGACTTATTGGATAGTTTTATATCATAAATATTTTTAATAGTAGCTGGTCTTTTAGTTAAAACAATAACTCTATCTGATAAAGAAATAGCTTCAGCTATATCATGGGTTACTAAGATAACAGTTTTGTTTTCTTTTTTAATAATATTATAAATATCATCTGATAATATTAATCTAGTTTGATAATCTAAACTAGAAAATGGTTCATCTAAAAGTATTAAATCAGGATTAGTAGCTAAAGTTCTAATTAATGCTACACGTTGTCTCATACCTCCTGATAATGAATCTGGATATTTATTTATAAATTCAGAAAGTCCATAGGTATTAAGTAAATCTATAACTCTTTTTTTATTATCAGTATTAAGTATATTATTTATTTCTAATCCAATTAAACAATTCTCTAAAACAGTTCTCCAGGGAAATAAAGCATCTTTCTGTAACATATATCCTATCTTTATATTCTTATCTTTTTGTATAGTACCATTTGATTCTTTCTCTAAACCAGAAAGAATAGAAAGTAAAGTAGTTTTACCACAACCACTAGGTCCTACAATACTTATCCATTCATTCTTATTTATATTTAAATTTATATTATCAAGTGCTAATATTTCACTATTCTTATCATGATAGCATTTAGATAAATTATTTATCTTTAACATCTAATCACTTACTTCAATAATATCTTTATATTTTACTTTTTTATTAAGTTCACCAGCTGATATCATAATGTCTTGTAAATGATCAAACGATTCTTTAGTAAATGTAGTAGTCTTAGGCCATGTATCAACACTTCTATACCTAGCTATTACTTTTTCTAAATCTTCTAGTTTTGTATCTGGGAAGAATTCCACTATAGCTTTAGCTACTTCTTTATCACTGCTATTATGAACAAAATCTAATCCTTTTTGAATAGCTTTAGTAAACTTATCTATAATATCACTATTATCTTTAATATAAGATTTTCTAGCACTATAAGATGTATATGGAACTATACCACCTAATTCTCCTAAAGATGCAACTACATACCCATATCCTTGTTTCTCAACTTCAAGTGCAGTTGGTTCAAATAATGATACAAAATCTCCTTCACCACCAATGAATGCACCACCCATAGCAGCAAATTGTATACTTGTATCAATATTTAAATCAGTTGATGGATCAATATCATTTTCCCTTAAAACCCATTCTAGTGTCATTTCAGGCATACCACCTTTACGCCCACCAATAATAGTTTTTCCTTTTAAATCTGATAATTTAAAATTTTCAATATTCTTTCTTGATACTATGAAACTACCATCTTTTTGTGTTAGTTGTGCAAATGTTTTTAAATAATCTTTTTCCCCAGCATTATAAACATAGATACATGCTTCTGATCCTGAAAAACCAATATCAGCATCTCCAGATAAAACAGCTGCGGTAACTTTGTCTGCACCAGGTGTAAGTATTATCTCAACATCTAAACCAGCTTCTTCAAAGTATCCTAAACTTTTAGCTGCATACTGTGGAGCATAGAAGATACTATGTGCAACTTCTGCTACTTTGATTTTCTTTAATTCTTTTTTATTATCTCCTTTATTTAAATCTAAAAAGAATAAACTAATTCCTAAAACAATCACCAATAAAAAACAACCAATATATATAATCTTTTTCATTTTTCCTCCTTCACTAATTTATTATATGAGGAAATATAAAAATGGTTATACATATGATTGACGACACTTTACACTTTTTAAAAAAAATATATATACAAATACATAAAAAGATTATATAATAGACTTAATAAGATAGGAAAGGATTGATATAAATGGAAAAGGAAAAAGAAATCGTATCTAAAGAGGAAAATATATTAGATGATAAAGGTTTTGCATTTATGTATAATCTAACTATGGTATGTGCTTGTGCAACTGTAGCTATGTTTGTTTTAGGAACTGCACTTTATCTTGCAGTAATGGGCTAATATTAAAGAGTAATTTTTTTAGAAGGATTACCTATTGGTTTTCTATGGCCTAAATAACGTAGAGCATTATTTTTAGTATTATTAATTCTAGAAACATTTTCTAGAATTTTTTCTTGCTCCTTTTTAGTTACTTTATTACTATATGAAATATACTTTTTATAAATAATTGGACTAACTCCAATTATTTTTTTAAATGTTTCAGAAAAATATTCTAAAGAATTAAAACCATTCTTAAAAGCAATACTTAAAAAATAATTATCATCTTTAAAAGAAGGTAAACTGTTTAATATACGCATACTATTTATATAATCAAATATTGATATTCCAAGTTCCTTCTTAAATCTTTTCATTATATATGTACGATTAAAGAAAAAGATATTTGATAATTCATCAATAGTTATTTCTTTATTAATGTTATTATTTAAATATTCAATAATATCACATACTAAGTTATTTGAGTACATAATAATCACCAATTTCATTATAACACACTATTTTATAAAAAGCCACTATTGTTTAAATAAAAATAAATAGTTGTGTTATACTAATGTCATGAAAGGGAGGGATACTATGTATTCAAAGTGGACTACAACCGAAGAATTACTTGAAAGATTAACTAAAGTTAATCATGATACTGATATTAAAAAATCAGGTATACCATTTACATATGATGATGAAAACTTATATCTAAATGATAAAGATACTCATACAATGGTAATT
>Ga0310691_10003261_pt1 | contig 19822 bp, 15 predicted proteins | sample 176DNAGHGlowgp2_FD_203887 | JGI IMG/M metagenome (GOLD analysis project Ga0310691, IMG submission 203887) | Sheep rumen microbial communities from Palmerston North, Manawatu-Wanganui, New Zealand - 1766 DNA GHGlow gp2 (v2) (version 2) | ecosystem: Host-associated > Mammals > Digestive system >...
TAACTGAACGCTCTACCTGTTCCTCGGTATGCGTAGCCATCAAGGCGTAGCGTACTAAAGTGTCTTGAGGAGCACAAGCGGGAGGAATGACAGGGTTGATGAATACTCCAGCCTTGAATGCTAAGGCTGTGACTAAGAACGTCTTATCAGTGTCGCGAACATAGAGCGGGATGATTGGACTCTCGGTGTCGCCAATCTCGAAGCCCTCCTCGCGGAAACGCTTCAGCGCATAGCGCGTAACCTTCCAGAGACTCTCGATACGCTCTGGCTCATTCTGGATGATGTGCAGCGCTTCCATGGCAGCAGCGGTGGCAGCAGGCGTATTGGAAGCGGAGAAAATGTAGGTGCGACAGGTGTGACGCAGCCAGTTAATGGTGTCGGCATCAGAAGCGATGAAACCGCCGATACTGGCTAAAGACTTCGAGAACGTGCCCATGATGAGGTCAATCTCGTCAGTCAGGCCGAAATGGTCGCAGACTCCCCTACCCTGACGGCCGAAGACACCGATGCCATGGGCTTCGTCGACCATGATGGAGCAGTTGTACTTCTTCTTCAACTCCACTATCTCGGGAAGCTTGGCAAGGTCGCCCTCCATGGAGAACACACCGTCGACGACAATAAGCTTCACTGCCTCGTGAGGCAGCTTCTGCAGCACACGCTCCAAGTCGGCCATGTCGTTGTGCTTGTAGTGCAACTGCTTGGCAAAAGCCAAACGACGGCCATCGACAATGCTGGCATGATCGCGGTCGTCGCAAATGACAAAGTCATCTTTACTGAGCAAAGCAGGAATGACGCCTTGGTTCACACTGAAACCCGTAGAGAAACAGAGACAGTCGTCTTTGCCGACAAAGGTGGCAATTTCTTTCTCTAACTGGATGTGCAAGTCGAGGGTGCCGTTGAGAAAACGGCTACCAGCACAGCCTGTGCCGTACTTGTCAAGTGCTTCTTTGGCTTTATCAATGATGCGCTGGTCGCCTGTAAGGCCTGTGTAGGCGTTAGAACCAAACATCAGTACTTTGTGGCCGCCCATTTCAACCTCAGTACCTTGTTTACCTGTAATGGCACGGAAATAAGGGTAGATGCCCTTGGCCATCGCTTCCTGAGGAATGCGGTAAGATTTATACCTTTCTTGTAGTTGTCCCATAATCTGGTTTATAGGTGTTATACTTTTTTAGGCTGCAAAGTTACACAAAAATCCGCAAATAGCGTGCTTTTTTCAAGAAAATGTTTGCTTTTAGCTTTTTTCTTACTCTTTTTGTGGCCATTTCAGCCAAATTTCGTACATTTGCATCCATGAAAACGAAGAAAACGAAAATTGTATTTATAGTAAACCCTATTTCCGGCACCAGCTCCAAGAAGCGTTTTGACGCTATCGTTGAAAAAAGACTCGACAAGGAACGGTGTGACTGGGAGATTGTAAGAACAGAATATGCCGGCCATGCTGAGGAGATAGCAAAAACTGCTGTGGAAAATGGCGTTGACATCTGTGTGGCGGTGGGTGGCGACGGCACCGTCAACGAAGTGGCAAGGGCAATCGTTGGCAGCCAGACGGCTTTGGGCATCGTGCCCTGTGGATCAGGAAACGGACTGGCCCGCCACCTATGTCTGCCGATGAGCATGAAAGGAGCGGTGGACATCATCGGCAAAGGATGCGTAGGACAGTTTGACTATGGCATCATCAACGGTAATCCCTTTTTCTGCACCTGCGGCATGGGGTTCGATGCGCATATCTCAATGAAATTTGCGCAGTCGGGGAAGCGCGGACTGGCTACTTACGCCAAGATGGTGCTCGCAGAAGGCATGAAATTCAAACCAATGAGCTACGACATACAGTTGGAAGAAGAGAATGGAGAGACCCGACACTACGAGGCTTTTCTCGTGGCCTGTGCCAATGCTGCCCAGTATGGCAACAATACATACATTGCTCCTGGGGCATCGATGCAAGACGGACTGCTTGACGTGATCATCATCAAGCCCTTCAAGGGGCTGGGCGGGCCGAAGGTGCTGATGGACCTGATGCTGAAGACGGTAAAGGAGAACCATCATGTGCTGTTTTTTCAGACACGCCGACTGCACATCCACCGCTCTGAAGAGGGGGCTGTCCATTTCGATGGCGATCCCTTTGTCATGGGGAAAGATTTAGACATTGCCATCGTTCCGGGAAAACTCAAGGCTGTTGTCAACCCCAGTGCCACAGAAGACAAGGCAAAGCCAAACAAGTTTCTCAAGGCAGTCAACAGGCTAATTGAGCAATAGAGGCACTTTTTTATTTTAATGTACACAAACATATTATATAATCAAATGACCGATAATCTGCAAGAACTCTTTCCTGTCGTTGACGAAGAGGGGCGCGTCGTTGGCTCCATCACTCGTGGCAAGGCCCATTCGGGTTTGCGCATCCTTCATCCCGTCGTCCACCTCCATCTGTTCAATGGTCGAGGTGAACTGTACTTGCAGCGCCGTCCACTTTGGAAGGACATCCAGCCAGGCAAATGGGACACCGCCTGCGGAGGCCATGTGGCTTTCGGCGAGACACCTGAGGAAGCACTGAGGCGCGAGGTGGCTGAGGAATTGGGCATCAGTGGTTTTGAGCCTGAACCCTTGGGCCATTATATCTTCGATAGCGTCAGGGAGCGCGAGTTGGTCTACGTGAACCGTACCACATACGACGGGCCGGTCATGCCCAGTGCCGATGAGCTGGACGGCGGACGTTTCTGGACGCGAAAGGAAATTGCGGATGCCATGGGACAAGGTCTTCTGACACCGAATTTTGAGCAGGAGTATCAACGCTACTTTGGCCAATAGCCTTATGCAACTTGTCTTAGTTCTCCTTTGTCTCGGCATCGCAGTGACCTATGCCGCATATCGTATCTACAGCGTCTTTCAGAAGCGTCGGAATCCTTGTGATTTTTGCGAAGGATGTGCTTATAAGGGCGTTGAAAAGAGAAATATGGGTTGCAAAATGAAAAAAGAAGATGAAAAATTTGGAGATAAGAGAAAAAAGCACTAACTTTGCAGTCGCAAAATGACAAGGTGCCTTGGATGAGTGGCTTAGTCAACGGTCTGCAAAACCGTCTACAGCAGTTCGAATCTGCTAGGCACCTCAAAATAAAAACTTGCATCCCTGAGGATGCAAGTTTTTTTGTACACTATTTCGTCGTTTCTATCGCTTTCTTGTCTGCGGCTTTCTTGGAAGTCTTCTTGGCGGCAGACTTCTTCTCGCCCTTTGACTCTAATTTTTCAAGCTTTGCCTTCAGACGAGTAATCTCCTTGTCCTTCATCTCAATCTCATCACCCTGATTGCGGATGGTGGTGAGCAGTGAGTTCAACTCCTCGTTCTCAATTTCCAGAGGATAGAGCTGATTGACGCGGTTCATGAAATCGCCAAGGATGTTCATATAGTTAGTGAAAGCATCGAAGGGGCCGCTGTAGATGCCACGATCCAGACCGACATTAGAGGGCTTGGTGGTCATGAAGCGGAAGTTGTTCGAGGCCTGCAGGTAGTCCCAGTCCTGCATGATGCGCGGGTCGTCGGCAATGAGCAAACGGTCGGCCACACTGTAGAGCTTCTGGAAAGCCTCGCGCTGCATGGCATTACCGAGCCAGCAGCTCACATCGCGTTCCTCGTCTACCCAGCTCAGCGTATCGGGCACATCAAGCTGTCCGACGCTCTTCACCTTTGAGCAAATCTCCGTCGGAGTGGAGAAAGTGATGCCTCTTTCCTTGGCGCAGACGGGCAAAGCCTTGATGAAATCGAGAATGTTCGATGAGAGGGGCTGAGCTATGCCGAGAGCCGACAGCTCCATAAAGATGTTGATAATCTGCTCTTCCTCAGGCAGACGGGCGATGCGGTCAATGTAGGCATCGGCAAAGAGCGGATAGCCGTCCCACTCAGCATTGTTGAACCGGAGGGAGATGTCGTCAGAGAGTTCGACGTCGCGCAGCAGCAACTTCAGGTTGGGAGCCTGGTTGCAGTGATAGACGTAGTGAGGCGACTTCCACCCGAGCACGTGCTTGGCACCCTCGGTAAGCATGCCCTTGAAGCCCAAAGAAGCAATCTGTGCACCGATGTCGTCACTATAGATAAGCGACGAGTTGCGTGCCACCTTTGGCGTCTGTCCGAAGTATTCCTTGATTTTTGCCACCTGCTTCTTCATGTCACGTGCAAAGCTGTCGGGGTTGGCCAACGAGGAAAGACCATGGCTGTAGGGTTCGGCGAGGAACTCCACGCAGCCTGTCTCGTTCAGTAACTGAAGCTTCTCAAGGACCTGGGGAGCGTGCATCTCCAACTGCTCAATGCCAGTGCCGGAGAGAGAAAAAGCCACTTTGAAAAACTTGCCGCTGTCCTTGATCATCTGCTCAAGAGTGTTCAACGCAGGCATGTAGCTGCGCTCGGCAATGTCGCTGATGCTACGTTCGTTTTCGTAGTCATCATAGTAATAATGGTCGGTACCGATGTCGAAGAAGCGGTAGCGTTTGAGATGTATAATCTGATGTATCTCAAAATATAAGCAAATTGTTTTCATATCTGTTAATTCTTTATTTTTACTCTTAATCCATAATTAAGTTACTGCTCCCAGCCTAATGTGCGGCGATAGAGGGTGCGAATCCAGGCACCCACCTTCTCCCATGTTATCTGGTCAACCTCCTTCTTGCCTTCTTCCTTGAGATACTGGAAGAGGGAATCATTGGTGCAGATGCTGTAGATGGCATCGGCGAGGGCGTGAATGTCCCAATAGTCCACTTTGATGCAGTTCTCCAAGATCTCTGCACATCCACTCTGTTTGCTGATGATGCTGGGTGTTCCGCACTGCATGGCTTCCAAGGGCGAGATGCCGAATGGCTCGGAAACAGAGGGCATGACATATACGTCAGAGTCTTTCAGACACTCGTACACCTGCTTGCCACGCATGAATCCTGGGAAGTGGAAACGGTCGGCGATGCCGCGCTCGGCAGCGAGATAAATCATCTGGTCCATCATGTCGCCCGAGCCTGCCATGCAGAAACGGATATTGCGCGTGCGGTGGAGCACCATGTTAGCAGCTTCGACGAAATACTCCGGGCCTTTCTGCATGGTGATGCGTCCGAGGAAGGTGACAATCTTATCCTTACCCGTATGGTCAGGGCGCGGAATGGCCTGGTACTCGTCGGGCAATGGATAGACGGCGTTGTGCACCGTGAAGCATTTACGCGGGTCCTGATGATACTGATTGATGACTGTCTGGCGCGTCAGCTCAGAGACGCACATGATGCAGTCTGCCCAGTCCATGCCGTTCTTCTCAATACTATAGACAGTGGGATTCACCTTTCCACGCGAGCGGTCGAAGTCGGTGGCGTGAACGTGGATGCACAAAGGCTTGCCACTGACCTGCTTGGCATGGATGCCGGCAGGGAAAGTGAGCCAGTCGTGGGCGTGGATGATGTCGAACTCTTCGGTACGTGCCACCTGTCCTGCAATGATTGAGTAGTTGTTAATCTCCTCGTGCAGATTGCCGGGGTAGCCACCCGCAAACTCCATAGCGCCAAGGTCGTTGACATTCATATAGTTAAAGTCGGCATAGATATGCTCACGCAGCTTGTAGTAGTAGTCGGGATCCATGATGTTGCCTACGCGCTGCTTGACGTAGTCATAGTCCACGTCGCGCCAGGCAATGGGCACAGCATTCATGGCCACGATGCGTGCAGCGTGCTGACTCTCGTCGCCAAAGGGGTGTGGCAGGCAAAGCACGGTCTCTATGTCACCTTGGGCCTTCAAGCCTTCGGAGATTCCGTAGTTGGCGGTGGCGAGTCCACCAAACACATGAGGAGGATACTCCCATCCAAACATTAATACTTTCATAGACGTTCCTCCTTATTTTTGATATGAATACTTTTCAAGCAACTTCATCGTGCGTAGGATTTCGGCCACATTCATGGCAAACGACATGGCACCACGTCCGTGGAAGGGCGGATTGCCATCGAAGAGTTCAGAGATGGTGCCGATGGCATGGTAGTCAATCTCATCTTCGTAGCCCACCATTTGCCGCTCAACAAAGCTTAGTCGGGTGCGTTTGTATAGCTTCAGACAGGCTTCCATGTAGAATCCTCCGAGCCACGGCCAAGCAGTGCCCTGATGGTATGCGTAGTCGCGCTGTGTCTGCGGCCCGACATACATGGGATTGTAACCGCCGCTCTTCGGCGACAATGAACGCAGACCCTTAGGCGTGAGCAGTTCGCGCGTACATATATCTACTACGCTCTTCATCTGCTGCTGCGTCAGCGGTGAATAGTCGAGCGCTACGGCAAAAATCATGTTCGGACGGACGCTCCAGTCCATCATGTTACCGTCGACGTAGTCGAGCAGATATCCATACTCGTTGACGAAGGTCTCGACAAACGATTCTTTGGTCAATGCCGCCCTCTGTTCCAACTCGTCGACAGCTTCCTCGTCGTTACGGTCGGCGGCAAGCGAGGCGCAGAACTTCAGGGCGTTGTACCACAAGGCGTTAAATTCTACAATGTAGCCTGAGCGTGGCACTACGGGCCGTCCGTTGGCTGTAGAGTTCATCCACGTCACAGCGTGGTCGCGACCGTTGCTGTACAGCAGGCCATTGTCGTCAAGGCGCAGGTTCGGATGTTTCCCTGCAATAATGTAAGCCATCATGTGAGTGAGAAGGTCACCGTACATGTCGTAGCATTTCTCTCGTCCGGCAAACTTGGCATACTGTTGGATAGCCCAAACGGCCCAAAGCATGACGTCTGGCTGTTCCATCTCGTAAATTTTCACGGTGAGTGGATCACCATTCATGAACTGTCGCAGTCCACGTTCAGCCGTCTTCATCACCAGCTCGAAGTAGTCCTGTTCGTCGATGGCGAGCGTCAGGCCAGGCAGAGCTATGAATGTGTCGCGGGCCCGGGCCTTGAACCAAGGGTAGCCAGCGAGCAGATAGCGGTCGTCGTTAGCCTCGCGGTTGTGAAACTGATGGGCGGCGGTGACAAGGCAGTGGTAGAAGTTGTCGCGGGGTATCCTGAGGTCTATCTCCTCCTGAAAGAGCTTCTTCAGTGTGCTGGTCTTAATCTGCGACGTTGATGCGGCAAAGACGATACTCTCGCCTTTGCGGATGGGCATCTCGAAGTAGCCTGGCACGTAGAGGTCTTCGTTGGATGCATATCCGCGTTCCTGCTCCTTTGGATACTCGATTCCTCGATACCAGTCTGGCTGGAAAACGAACTCGTTCTTCTTTGAGAACTGCATGTAAAGGTCGGGATAGCCGGCATACATGCAGGTTTTGATGCCTCCGTCGACATGGGTGTACTCACGGCTGGCCACCATGTTCTCATGAGTAAACTGGCGCACTGAGCGGAAAGCCAGGAATGGCTTGAAGCGCAGTGTCGTGGCCGAGTGAGCTTCCTCAAGCGTATAGCGGATGAGAATGCGGTCTTCGTAGGCCTGGAAGATAGTCTCGCGCTTGAGGATGACACCTCCCACGCGATAGGTTGTTGTCGGCACCAGCGAGGCGTCGAACTCACGAATGTACTTGTGTCCTTTCGGACTGAAGTTGTTGCCTTGATACTTGTGCAGTCCCAGGTTGAACTCTGCTCCGTGCTGTATGACCGTGCAGTCGAGCGACGACAGCAGAACGTGGTTCTCGTCGTCAAGTTCGGGCACGGGAACAACAAGCAAACCGTGGTACTTACGTGTGTTGCAGTCGACGAGTGTCGATGCGCTGTAGGCACCACTACGGTTTGTGCGGAGCAGCTCGCGACGCAGAGACTCTTCCAAGTTGGTCATCACGGCTTTTTCAAATCGCAAATAACTCATAGTTCCTTCTTATGGTTTTGTTTGTAGTTTCGATGTCTGTTTTAGATTTTATGTCCAAAGGTACATATTTTTTATTATATGACAAAAGATTTTCGCCCTCAGTCGGAAGAAATAAGAATCTTTAACACATAATCACCGCTTTTTTTCGTACCTTTGCAGCGCTAAAAGGAACATTTGATCAACTCTATGAAACTACCCTTTACTGCTATTGCAGGGCTGCTTTGCCTGACACAAACCACTGCCCAAGGACAACAGCAAACCATTGAGCTGAAGGTCATCGAGACAAGCGATGTCCACGGTTATTTCTTTCCCTACGACTTCATTGAAGGCCGCGAACTCAATGGCACGCTGGCACGAGCCAACACCTACATACAGCATCAACGCGAACAGTATGGCGACCGTCTGCTTCTCCTCGACAACGGCGACATCCTACAGGGCCAGCCATGTGTTTATTGGTCGAATTACGTTATGCCCGACGACAAGAATCTCGCAGCCCGCGTCATCAACTATATGGGTTACGATGCCGAGACCGTTGGCAACCACGACCTTGAGACGGGCCACCGCGTTTACGACAAATGGATTCGCGAGGTGCGTTGCCCCATGCTTGGAGCCAACATAGTGAGCCGCTCGAACCAGCTGCCCTACGTCCATCCCTACGCTCTCATCGAGCGCGACATCATTCCCGGCAGTGCCCGCAAGCTACGCATTGCTGTCATCGGCATGATTACCCCTACCATTGGTTGCTGGCTCAACGAAAGTCTGTGGTCGGGACTGGAGTTTCAGGAGATGGTAGCCTGTGCACGCCGCTGGGTGGAGTATGTGCGGCAGGTGGAACAGCCCGACCTCATCTTCGGGCTCTTCCATAGCGGACTCGACGGCGGCTTGAAGATGGAAAATGGCAACGAAGAGAACGCCACGCGCCGTGTGGCCCAAGAAGTTGAGGGCTTCGATGCCATCTTCTTCGGCCACGACCATCAGGTGAATAATATCGTGTTGAGCAGCCCTTCAGGGAGCGACGTGCTCTGCATTGATCCCTCTTGCTACGTGAAGAATGTGGCCGAGGCCGTCGTAAGGCTTACCTTCGACGGCGACCGCCTCGTGGCGAAAGCCGTTGAGGGGAAGGTTGTCGACGTCAGGTACGAGGCCGTCGACACGCAGATGGTGGCCCACTTCCAGCCCGACATCGACCGTATCAAGGCCTTCGTAGCCAGAAAGATCGGCGTTTTCGAGCGCGAGGCCACCACCCGCGACAGCTATTTCGGCCCTTCGGCCTTCACCGATTTCATCCACCAGCTACAATTGCAAATCACTGGTGCCGACATCTCGCTCAATGCTCCCCTCTCTTTCGACGCGCGCATCAAAGCAGGCCCCGTCACCGTGGCTGATATGTTCAAGCTCTACCGCTTTGAGAACCAGCTCTACGTCATGCGTATGACGGGTCGTGAGCTGCGCGGACATTTGGAAATGAGTTACGACCTATGGGTGAACACCATGAGCAGCCCCAATGACCACCTATTGTTGCTCAGTGAGCAGACACGTGGCGACCAGCAGCGCACAGGCTTCAAGAACTACACTTTCAACTTCGACTCTGCCTCCGGCATCGACTATGAGGTCGATGTCACCAAACCCAACGGGCAGAAAGTGCGCATCCTTCAGATGAGCAACGGCCAGCCCTTCGACGAAGACAAGGAATACCGGGTGGTGATGAACAGCTACCGCGCCAATGGTGGCGGCGACCTCATAGTCCACGGTGCCGGCATTCCTAAGGACTCACTCACCAGCCGCATCGTCTACGAGAGTGAGCGCGACTTGCGCCACTATCTCATGGCCGAGATTGAGCGTATGGGTACTGTCAGCCCCCGTGCCGCTACCAATTGGAAGTTCGTGCCCGAAGCATGGACGAAGGCTGCCGCTCAACGCGACCGCAAATTACTATTCCGATGACCAGCTATTTTGTATTCTGCAGAGACGAGTTGCTGCTCTTTCGCCAAGGCGATGGCTCGTTATGCCTACCGCAGTGCGATGCTCCTCCCACTGTCGTTCACCCGTGGACTTCGGTGCTCAGCGTGGCCGCTCCCGATGGCGGCCCCGATGTGAAGACATACGCCATCGACAGCCCTCTTACCGCCGACTCCGCTCCGACGCTTCAACCTGTGCCCCTCCGCCAGAGCTTTTACCTCCTGCCTCGTCACCAGTATCTCATGGCTGGTAAATGTGCCGAGCTGCTCTACTGGGATAAGAACACCCGCTTCTGCGGTCTCTGTGGCGGTTCTATGCGTTTCAGTACTGCTATCTCAAAACGCTGTGAACATTGCGGAAAGGAGCTGTGGCCACAACTCAGCCCTGCCGTCATCGTGCGCATCAACCGTGGGCCAGACGAGATTCTCATGGCGCGTGCGCGCAATTTCCGAGGCGACTTCTACGGGCTCATTGCCGGCTTCGTCGAGACGGGCGAGACGCTTGAAGAGGCCGTTGTGCGAGAGGTGCGCGAAGAGACGGGGCTTTCGATTACCAATCTCCGCTACTTTGCCTCGCAACCCTGGCCCTACCCCTGCGGCCTCATGGTGGGCTTCACCGCTGACTATGCCTCCGGACGTATCCACGTGCAACGCGAGGAGCTGAAGAATGTTGCGTGGTTCCATCGCGACCACCTGCCCAAACTACCTGAAAAACTTAGCATTGCTCGCTGGCTCATAGACGACTGGATAGGATAAGGGGCAGAGCATTGATAAGAAATGTGTTTTTTCTCTTTGCATTTTGCTCGCTTATTCGTACCTTTGCACCCGCAATGAAAAAAGGAAACTTTCAAGCAGCACTTTTCGACCTCGACGGTGTGGTGTTCGACACCGAAGGGCAGTACACTGTTTTTTGGGGCAGCGAGTGCCGCCGTTACCACCCTGAGCATCCGGGGTTGGAGCATGAAATTAAGGGTTCGACCCTGACTCAGATTTTCGACCGCTGGTGGTCGGGACCGTTAGCGTCAGAACGTCGTCAAGTGACGGAGCGTCTCAACGCCTTTGAGTCAGCCATGGACTACACGTATATCAGCGGTCTGGAGCAGCTTTTGGCCGACCTCCACCTCCACAATGTGAAGACGGCGGTGGTGACAAGCAGCAATCGGCCTAAAATGGAGAGCGTCTACCGCCGCCATCCTGAGTTCAGCCGGCTCTTCGATGCCGTGCTCACCAGCGAAGACTTCGCCGAGAGTAAACCTTCGCCCGACTGCTACTTACGAGCCGCCAGCCGCTTCAGCCTTGCTCCTGAACAGTGCATCGTCTTTGAAGACAGCGTCAACGGACTCCGTTCAGGACGTGCTGCCAACATGACTGTGGTAGGGCTGCTCACCACTAACACACCAGAGGTCGTGGCTCCTCTAAGCGACATGCAGATTGTCAATTACGAACATTCTAATTTTAATACTTTCAACCAGCTATGGCAGGATATTTAGTGAGCGACGAGCGCAAGGTGACCACCCGTCGGTTTGTTGAAATGAAACAAAAGGGAGAGAAAATCTCCATGCTCACCTCCTACGACTTCACAACAGCCGGCATAGTCGACCGTGCCGGCATCGACGGCATCCTTATTGGCGATTCCGCCTCTAATGTGATGGCAGGCAACCAGACGACACTACCCATGACCGTCGACCAGATGATTTATCACGCCCGAGGCGTGGTCAACGGTGTGAAGCGTGCCTTGGTGGTGTGCGACATGCCCTTCGGCTCCTATCAGACGGGGCGTCACGACGGTGTGGTAAACGCCATCCGCATCATGAAGGAAAGTGGCTGCGATGCCCTGAAGATGGAGGGCGGCGTGGAGATTCTCGACACAGTGAAGGCTATTCTCGACGCTGGCGTGCCAGTCATGGCCCATTTAGGCTTGACGCCGCAGAGCATCAACAAGTTTGGAGGCTATGCCGTCAGGGCGAAGGAGGAGCGCGAAGCCCAGAAGCTGCTCAGCGATGCTCGTGCCTTGGCCGAGGCTGGCTGCTTTGCCGTGACTCTTGAGAAGGTGCCCGCCAAACTGGCCCAGCAGGTGACAGCAGAAATCAGCGTGCCCACCATCGGCATTGGTGCTGGCAACGGTTGCGACGGCCAGATCCTCGTCGTGGCCGATATGTTGGGCATGACGCAGGGCTTCTCGCCCCGATTCTTGCGACGCTATGCCGACCTGGCCACGGTGATGACCGATGCCATCGGCCAGTATGTGGCCGACGTGAAGAGCGGCGACTTCCCCAACGAGCAAGAGAGCTATTGAAAATATGTTTCAGACTACAGATAACAAGGGAAACGATGGATAAGATAGGACGATATGAGTTCATGGCCGAACCTTTCCACTGCGATTTCAACGGACGCCTCTTTATGGGCCATCTGGGCAACCACCTGCTCAACGCCGCTGACTTCCACAGCACTCACCGAGGCTTCGGCATGAAATATCTCATGAGCATCAAGCGCTCGTGGGTACTCTCGCGGTTAGCCATTGAAATGACTGAGCTTCCGAAGCAGTATGAGCAGTTCCAGGTAGAGACGTGGGTGGAGAGTGCCATGCGCTATTTCACCAGCCGCAACTTTCGTGTCGCTGCCAGCGACGGTCGTGTCTTAGGATATGGCCGCAGCATCTGGGCCATGATTGACACTGAGAGCCGCCAGCCCACCGACATCTATGCCATAGACAATGGAGCCATCGACAAGTGGATAGAGAAGGAAAAGGAGTGCCCCATTGACAAGGGTGGACGGGTAAGAGTTGGCGACACTGCCCAGTTGGTGCACACCATCGACACCTACTACAACGATGTTGACATCAACGGCCACATCAACTCAGTGAAATATATTGAGCACGTGCTCGACCTGTGGCCCGTAGAATGGTATCGCCAGCACTGTGTGCAGCGCTTAGAGATTGCCTACGTGGCCGAAGCCCATGGTGGCGACCAGCTCAGTTTCTTCCGCGAGCAGACTGCCGACCTGGCTTTCAGCGTGCGAATCGTGAAGAACGGCTCCGTGGAGGTGGCTCGTGCAGCCGTTAAATTTGTATAAGAACAGAAAACATTAAACAATTGAAAATGAAGAAACTACTACTTTCGGCCGCAGTGAGCATGATGGCTCTCTCGGCTCAAGCTCAGACCGCCCGCGATGCCAAGCTCGACAGCATTGGCAAACAGATGGATGCCATTGTGGAGCTGGCCCGTGCCGGCAAGATTGAAAAGGAGCAGGCAGACTCCATCGGCCAGCTCTACACCCAACTCATAGAGCAGAAGAGGCAGCGGGTGATGAAGATGCTCGAGAATCCTGCCGACGAGACCCCTTTGGCCTATCTCGACCAGGCCATCATCTACAGCATGAGCTACGACGAGTTGAAAATGCTATGTGACCCCCAGCGCCCCTACTACAACAGCGACGCGCTGAAAATGCCACGCCGGCTCCTCGACGGGCTGGAGAAGCGCAAGCCTGGCAAACCGTTTACCGACATGACCATCCCCGACATGGAGGGCAAGGAACGCAAGCTGAGCGAATGGATTGGCCGTGGTCAGTACGTTATGATTGACTTCTGGGCTTCGTGGTGCGGTCCTTGCCGTCAGGAAATGCCTAACGTCGTGATGAACTACGAGAAATACCACCAGGCAGGCTTCGAAATCATCGGCATCAGCTTCGACCAAAAGGCTGATTTGTGGAAGAAGTCTGTCGAGCAGATGAACATGGCGTGGCCGCAACTCTCCGACTTGGGCTACTGGAAGTCCTCTGCCGTCGATGTCTACGGCATCAGCAGTATTCCCGCCAGCATCCTCTTCGACAAGGAAGGAAAAATCTTGGCCACCGACCTGCGTGGCGAGAAATTGGGCGAGAAGCTGAAGGAACTCTATGGTTTTTGACCGTCAATCGTCCACTCCCCCCTTCTCTCGCATAATTATTTTAAAAAGCCCCTCCCTTTTACCTTGGGAGGGGCTTTCGGTTTTATTTGACCATCAGCTTGCGGGTGCCGTTGGCGCTGCGCACCACGTAGATGCCTGGTCGCAGAGGATGCTGGCGTTGCTGCCCGTCGAGTGTATAGATTCCGGTGGGCAGTGCGTCTGCTGTCCTAAGCTGTCCGATGGCGTCGGGCGTAGGACCGTCCACTTCCACGGGAGCTTCCGTCAGGGCGAGGTTGAAGAGGAGCTGGTCGCTCACCTTTGCGGTGATGAGAATGCCGGTAACGTCGTAGTAGCGTCCGGCGTAGTCTTTTGGCATATTGATTCCCTGCAGCTGGAAGTCGTTGTAGAGACGGAGGTGCTTCGTTCCGTCGCTGACATAGATACCTGCCAGTCCATCAACAGCCTGCATCTGCACCTGATGCAGGGTGACGAGGTCGGCCAGATGACCTTGTGCGAGGTCGTCGAGCGTGAGCTGACGCGGACTGACGGCTGGTCCGGGCATGGCGGTGAAGGTCTTATCAGTGGTAAATCCCGCTACGCCCCAGAGTTGCGGCACATTGTCTTCGGGCATGAACACTCCGAAGATGTTGCCGTTCAGCTCGTCGCCGAGTGCAAATGTCAGTCCTGTGGAGCGAAAGCGGATGGCTCCGCTGGCATCGCGGATGTAGGCATCGTCGTCGTTGATGAAAACCACCTGTGCCCCCTTTAGTGTCAGTGTTCCCTCGCTGTTGTTGTCGAGACTGCTGAAGCCGGCAATGTCGGGCAGCACGGCAGCCTCGCCCACCGTCAGGCGGCAGGTGGCGCTGAGTCCGTTCTCAAGGTTGACCACGGTAATCAATGTCTGCCCATCAGTCAGAGCCGTCACCAAGCCCGTATTGCTGACGGTGGCCACCTCCTCGTTGCTCGAAGTCCATACCAGATAGGCATCGGCCACGTTGGGATTGAGCTGAGCGACCAACTGCTCGGTGCGTCCAGCCGAGAGGTGGATGGCTTCAGGCAATTCGATAGCCATCAGCTCGGTGTAGGTGACCATCGTTGGCGACTGCAGCAGATAGAGTTCTTCGATGAGTTGTCCGTCGAGGGTGTTTGTGCCATAGATGGCGGTGATGTCATAGCGTTTGTCGAGATCCGAGGGCACGCGGACGTTCTTCACCTTGAGGGTGTTGAAGAGCCGCACGCGGCGGTCGCCGAGCAGGGCGAAGATGCCGTCAGACTGTAGCTGCAGGCGTGCCTTCTCTACTACCACTTTCTGCGCGTAAAGCGTGCTGTCGAGCTGGCTGACGTGGAGGTGCACGCCCTCTACCGTGTCGCCGCTCTTGACGATGACGCCATTGGTGTTGGTCTGTCCGTCGACCGCCTTGAGCACGGGCATCTTGTCATCGTGTGCAAAGCGTCCGTAGATGGTGCCGTCAAGGTGGTTGCCAGCAGTCACGCTGAGCCCCATGCCCCTGAGGATGATGGCTCGTCCGGAGGCATCGCGCAGATAGACATCCTGCCCTGCGGCGATGAGCACTTCAGCGTCGGTGAGCAGCAGCAGTGCCTCGCTGTCCTCCTGCTGTCGGCATAGCGTGGCAATGTCGTCTACAATGGGAAGGTTCAGCACCGTCACCTGGCACTGGGCTGTCAGCTCGTCGTTGGCGGTGAGCGTCACCACGGCCTGGCCTTCGCCTACGCCAGTGATCAGTCCGTCGCTACTGACGCTGACCACCTTGTCGTTGCTCGATGTCCAGACGTAGGTGCCGTTGGCGTAGGAGGGTCGGCACTTGGGGGTAAGCTGAAGCGTCGTGCCCACGGCCAGTGCTGCCTGCGTGGGCAGCGAGATCTGCGAGAGGCGGTTGGCATCGAAAATGTCGAAGGTCACCACGCCGTCCGTCTGCTCGCTGATGTTCAGCAGTCCGTAGGGGGCGTATTTCCCTCTCCATGTCAGCAGGTTGGCAGGCTTCGTCTCATTGTCAAGCACGGTCACCTTCGCCGTGCCGGGGAAGGGGTCGCTTGAGCTGTCAAGCCCCATGTATCCATCGGCTCTCAACAGCTCGTAGTAGTTGTGCTTGGGGTTGATGTTGACATTATTCTGTACCCAGGCGCTATTGCTCGTAGAGTCAACGCGGAAGACGAGCATGCCATGGCCCGGCAGACTCTCGTCCCACTTTGTCTGTTGGCGGTTCTCAATAACGAAGTACTCCTTGTTTTGCGGTGTATTGATGCGGTAGCCAGTGTTGCTCTCCGTCAGGGGGTCGAGGCGATAGCTGCCCGTCTGGTCGATGGTCTCTATGTCGGCAAAGCCCAAGGCGTAGCGCTCAAAGAGCGAGTAGCCGCAGGGCCGTCGTCCGTACTCGCTGTCTGTTCCTCCCGCCATGACCGACCATTGGTTTGGATGCACGCTCTGTCCGTTGGTGGCGTAGTCGGTGTCGTAGAAGTCGGGCAGTCCGAGCACATGGCTGAACTCGTGGCACATCGTGCCTATTCCATCGAGCACGCTGAAGTTGTACACCTCCGAACCGGTCAACTCCGTGGAGCAGGCATAGCGGCCCAGCCACACGCCGTCGAGGCGGGTGCGCATGGCGCTCATGTCGGCCTGGTGTGGCCAGAGCAGGTCGGGGTTATTGCCAACGGTGCTCGACGGCAGGCCGGCAAAGATGAAGTAGACCATGTCGAGGGTGCCGTCGCCGTCAACATCGTAGTCCTTGAAGTTCACCTGGTCGTCGGCAGCCGTGCAGGCATCGGTCATAGCCTGCAGCAAAATTTTCATGGCCTCCCACTCGTCGTCCACCTCTTCCGAGTAGTACTGGCTGCGGCTGATTTGCACGGGGCCTACCACGTCGAAGGACGGGGTGAAGATGCCGTTGGAGTTGTCGCGGAAGTAGTCGCGCATGCTCCCGGTGCAGTTGTAGGGCTTATGGGTGAAATGGTCTTCGCAGTTGGTGTACTCGCTGCCGCTGTAGTTGTCGGCGTTGATCATTTCGTCCATGATGTCGCGGTAGTTCTCGTAGCGGAACTGGCAGTCGCTGTACTCCACGAGCAGCACCAGCCCCCTGAAGTTGGCATAGTCATAGCGCTGGGCGCGGAAGGCCTCGCGCGCCCTGGCGCGCCCCGCTTCAGTCTGTCCTACAAGCTGTCGGCGACGCTCGCTCATGGCAGGGGTTACGCGCCCCGTTTTTTCAAGGAAGTCCACTTCCTCACTGCTGCGCCCCTCAGCGTCGTGGGCCAGGAGAGCGGTGGGAGCGAGCCGGCCGCCGTCCAGCTGAGCATATACGTAGCGGCCTTCGTCGTTTTTCACCACGGCATAGCCGTCGCCAGTGGTGTTCCAGTGCAGCCATTCGTCGCCATGAAGGGCCAGCGTCAGCGTGGAGCCGTCGGGTTGGCTGATGCGTGCCACCCCCTTCTGGGCTGGGCGCGCCGATAGCGATGCCACCTGCAACAGCAACATCATTACCATTAGAATAGTCTTTTTCATCACAATAATTATCTTTTGATTTGCTTTTCGATGTGCAAAGGTACAACTTTTTTCATACTTCTTGCACGGAAATGGCAAAAAAAACGTAACTTTGCACCTGAGTATGGAACAAATCACAAAATATTTCCCCAAGCTGACTGCCCGCCAGCTCAGTCAGCTCGAAGCACTCGATGCCCTCTATCACGAGTGGAACGCCAAGATCAACGTCATCTCGCGCCGCGACATCGACAATCTCTACGAGCACCACGTGCTCCACTCGCTGGCCATTGGCCGCCTGCTGCGCTTCAAGGCCGGCACGCAGGTGCTCGACTTCGGCACCGGCGGCGGTTTTCCCGGCATACCGCTGGCCATCCTCTTTCCTGAGTGCCACTTCACCCTCATCGATGGCACGGGTAAGAAAATACGCGTGGCGCAAGAGGTGGCACAGGCTATCGGCCTTGACAACTGCGACCCCCAGCACCGCCGTGGCGAAGAGGAGCGTGGCAAATACGACTTCGTAGTGAGCCGAGCGGTGATGCCCCTACCCGACCTGGCTCGCATGGTCAAGAAAAACATCAGCCCCGTGCAGCGCAACGCCCTGCCCAACGGCATCATCTGCCTCAAGGGCGGCGAGCTGGAGGGAGAGACGCGCCCCTTCCGTCGCACCGTTCAGGCCACGCCGCTGAGCGACTGGTTCAGCGAGCCGTGGTTCAAGCAAAAATACTGCCTATACCTGCCATTATGTTAGAAGTCAGAACCCTACAGTGCAACCCCATTCAGGAAAACTGCTTCCTGCTGAGCGACGCGAGCGGCGATGCCGTCGTCGTTGACTGCGGTGCTTACTACGACGCTGAGCGGCAGGCCGTAGTAGACTATCTGCGCAAGCAGCAGCTCACGCTACGCCACGTGCTCTGCACCCATGCCCATTTCGACCACATCTTCGGCCTCGACCTGCTCTACAGCGAGTTCGGGCTGCTGCCCCGCCTCCACCCTGCCGACAACTTCATCTACCACGACATGGAGAGCCAGACGCGCCAGATGCTCGGCACGCCCTACGCCCGCCCCATGCCGCCCCTTGGTCAGCCGCTGGCCGATGGCGAGGAGGTCGCTTTCGGCAGTCACCAGCTGCGGGTGCTCCACACCCCCGGCCACACGCCGGGCAGCGTCGTCTTCTACGAGGAGCGCGAGAAGATGCTCTTCGCCGGCGACACCCTCTTCCGCTTCAGCGTCGGGCGAACCGACCTGACGGGCGGCTCGTGGCCACAGCTCATGCAGAGTCTTCACAATGTGGTGGCCCTGCTGCCCGAAGACGTCGCCGTCTTCCCCGGCCACGGGCCCACTACCACCATCGGCGACGAGCTGCGCCATAACCCCTATCTGCGACATTAAACAGCCAAAACGACAATGACGGGCATACAGATTCTAAATATTGTGGTGGCAGCACTCCTTGGTGGTGCCATCGGGTTGGAGCGCGAATACCGCTCGAAAGAGGCAGGCTTCCGCACCCATTTCCTCGTAGGACTGGGCAGCGCACTCTTCATGGTGCTCTCGCTCTACGGTTTCGACGATTTCATCGGCATTCAGGGCGTCCAGCGCGACCCCTCGCGCATTGCGGCACAGGTGGTCAGCGGCATCGGCTTCATCGGTGCCGGCTGCATCATCTTCCAGAAGAACGCCGTGAAGGGCCTCACCACAGCCGCCGGCCTATGGGTCACCTCAGCCATCGGCATGACTGCCGGGGCCGGCTGCTACGCCCTGGCGGCGGTGGCAACGGCCCTTGTGCTGATCTGCTTAGAGGGGTCCGACTTTATTCACCACCACATCTTCCATGAGAAGCCCGACGCTGACAGCGACAACGTGGAGGATGGCACAGATAGGTAGACCCATCACTCTTCTGTACTCCATGGTTTATAGGCATTAGGGAATTGCTTACGCTTCTCGTCAAGCGTATAGGCTTTTTCTTTGGATTTTCCCTCTTGCTGCATGAACAATGATATATCGAAAGACGATAATGGATATAGATAATCAACTATCGATTGTTTTTCTGAGATGATAGAAACGACTTCCTCTAAAGGGATTCTGTAAAGAAGTTCCGGATTACAGGGTTCTCCACCTACACCAAGGATGATAGTTACTGGCATGTGTCGGACTTCGGAGAAATGCCTATAATTCTCAATCCTCCTTGTCGGGAATAAGTCCTTGCCCCAATCACGACTAAGTTTCTCTCGCCACTTACACTCCACGGCGAATTCGTTTTGCTTGTATCGGAATACGAAATCAGGATTGCTGTTGTTTTCTGGCTTAATGATTCCATACGACTTGTCGCCCTGCCATTCTTGCAGAACAAGCTCACTACCATCCTGAATATTGAATAGACTGAGCACATAATCCTCAAACTCTCGCCCTTTCAGTAATTTTTCTGGTTGTGTGATGGAATGAATACGCGCATAGACAGCAGCGTATGTCCTTTGCAGCTGCTTATGGATGGCATGGATTCCCATGTCATCATAAAACATCCGAAGCAGCATCTTGTCTTGTGCCACCGTCCACCGTTCATGGCAATCTGTTTGTTCTACTGCCATCGAATATGCATTTTCATCAACGAGATTTACAATATCTTTTCGTCCTGCCAACAGGGGGAACACACTGCCATTCCTATTTATATAGCCACAAACGACATGCTGAC
>Ga0310691_10003262_pt1 | contig 19819 bp, 19 predicted proteins | sample 176DNAGHGlowgp2_FD_203887 | JGI IMG/M metagenome (GOLD analysis project Ga0310691, IMG submission 203887) | Sheep rumen microbial communities from Palmerston North, Manawatu-Wanganui, New Zealand - 1766 DNA GHGlow gp2 (v2) (version 2) | ecosystem: Host-associated > Mammals > Digestive system >...
AGCGACGCCCACCTGTTCCTCGGGATGCTGGCCTACTGGGTGGTGAACACCATCCGCCACCAGCTCAAGGGAAAGGGGGAGAACGTCTACTGGACGGAGATCGTGCGGCGGATGTCCACCCAGAAGCTGGTCACCACGACGGCCTTCAACGCGCTGGGCGAGAAAGTGGAACTGCGGCAGTGCAGCGAGCCGTCGAAGCAGGCCCGCGAAATCTACCGGAAGCTCGGCTACAAGGAGGCTCCGTTCAGGAAAATGAAAATCTGTAGGTCACAGCGGCCTCCCGACTGAAACGCCAATCCCCACGAACAGGGGAAGTGCGCCTTGGTAGGAGTGAAAGTTGGGTTAAGTGTCAAAACTGTCAATGCAGCAAGAATGAGCGTAACGATGCAAAAATGCAGCACAATCTTCACCTCATGATGCTTTTCATCGTTTCCTTTGAAAATAACCATACATGTAGAATCCTTTTTCAGCACATCATCCATCTTATACAATATCGGCCCACGCAACTCCATTTGGGTCTCTACTCCCCGTTCTCTAGCACCTCCACCTGCTGAATGATGAACACAGCGGGACCGGCGTTGCGCCAACCGAACTCGCGAGATTCGAACCAGCCGGTGAGACGAACACGCCGGGTTCGATAAGGAGAGAGATCAATGTCATTGGAACAGAACACCCGCGCCCTGCTCACAAAGATCGTAGCTGTGCCACACTCGTCCCAATACTTTCTTTCAATCTCCATGAAATAGGGTTTCACGTCCATCTCATGGTCCAGCTCAATGAAGTAGCCGATTTCCTCAAAATCTCCCGTCCTGCGGTACTTTTTCACCGGAACCATATCCCCCTCCATGTCAAAATGATAGAGCTGGAGTGTGCCCGTGACCGTTGTGACAAGGCGGTTCGTATCGGTTGGGAAGGTCGGTTCGTTTTTAGAGATTACCGTTATCTTTTTCGTTTCAGGATCTGTGTGAAACACTTTCAGATGCTTGTGAGCCGTGTTATAGACATACTCGTTGTCTCCATCCTTGAAATGATATTCCTGTTCTTCGGTATTACAGACACCTTGCGTGATTACCAGATCTGGGGCAGCCGAAAACATCTTATCCCTATTCCACACGATGTAACGGTAAGAGTTGTCCGCGACGCTGTCGATACGGACAATAGTATCCCCCAATTCAAATTCTTCCTTCAGCCGTCCTTCTGGCAGATATTTTGCCAACACGGGATTGAACACCAGCTGTTTGTAACGGAACTTTTCGCCATCCCATTCAAAACGGTGGTAGAAGTCTGTCATAACATCCTCCTCATTCGGTTCCTTGTTTTTGGAGTAATGGGGCATATAAACATCCTTCCCAGTTATTGCGAAGAAGAGATTGTCCACCCAAGCGCCCTCCAAGTAAAGAGATGGCGGCACAGGGCTGCATTCTACAGCAAGGCTGGCCGCATACCCCTCCGCGCTCTCATAAAGTTCAGGAATACGCTCAAAGATGTTGACCGGTTTCAACCGACCATCATCATCAATTGTAAAAGCATCCATCCCAATTGCATACGACCAACCCGATTCTTTTGAGAAATACTGGATGAGATAGACCGGTCCGTCAGTCGTTCCCAACTGATAAACCGCTCTCGGCTCATAATAATAATCTTCCATGAACACCGCACGGAACTCCTCATTTTGCTTGGTTTGATAGAGGGTATGGAAGCCTATAGTACTCCCGAAATCGCCGTCATGCCAGCTATAGATTTTCACTTTCCCATCCGGTGACGTAAGAAGCGATATCCGCAGTTTGTCCAATTTCGCAGACAAGTCCGCATCGAAAGTGGTTTCATCGTGCTGAAGCCTCTCGACGAAGTTTACCAGCTCTTTGGCATACGCTTTTCTCTCGGGGGAATCGTCCTCGAAGACGAAGAAGTATTTTGTGGGGTCGGAAGATTCTTCGGTACGCTCGTTTACATTTCCCAGGTCTGAGTCCAGAAGTTCCACCTTGCTGAAGTCCATTCTCACGGGTGTCACGTTTTGCCAGCCGCCCATGGGGAAGAAGAGGGTGCCGGTGACGCGGATGCGCTTGTTGGCATACTTGGCCGCAAAATCTTTATAGGAAAATGATTCAAACACCTCCCAATCCGGCACAATCATAAACTCGGACTGCAGTGTTGTGACTGCATAATCTTTCAGAGCCTCAACATCTTCTTTATCAAGATATTGGGTCATGTCGATTTTCTTGTCCGTCTTGAGGATGAAGGCAATCATAGAACCTTCACCGGTCTCGCGGTAGCAATCCACTTCCTGCATTTTCTCGCCATAATTGGTGACAAGGTAGAGGTGGAGGGTGCCTTCGATGGTGGGTTGGGATAATGTGGGTTGTGCGCTTAGGGTGCCAAGGCATCCTATGAGCAAAAGAAAACCTGTCATTGCTGTAATGATGACGGATAGCGCACGCTTAGTCCGATTTTGGCGGAAAGTGCTGGATAGGCTTGGGTTATTTTTCATTGCTTTCTAAATTTGTCTATAAAGCTACCGAATCTGCACATCCGGTAGGTCAAAAAAGACTTAATACCACTTCATCAAAGGAGTGCCGAAATACTTTTCGATCAATTTTCTTGGAGGACATTCCATGGATTGGAACAACGAACTATCTTTCACGAGCTTGCTTTCAATCGTTAGCTGCATTGCCATAAAAACGCTGTCTTGCACAAAGGTATCTTCATGCCAAAAGAAACTATTGCAGTTTACATATTCTTCCATTTTTTCACATCAGGATATATCTGACACAAGAGGTCCTCACGATTTGACAAGCTACAATAGAGATCCAGAGTTCGATGCCAAAGAGAAACACCCCAAAACATATCAAAATATGGATCTGGATTACATATTGGCAAATAGTGGTTGTATAAAGCATAGCGGAGCATCAGGAAACGTTCCTCATCGGGAGCATCCTGCAACACTTTCTCAAACCGTTTCATTTCCTTTTCATAACATTTCATCTCTCTTTAGGAATTGTTTTTCTACATTATTTCCACGAAAATGGCCACGAAAGCGGCAGCCGCCACCATCAAGGCAATCGCCCATATAATTTTGCATTTGTTTGATTTTTTGGAAGATTGATTCATCATATTTTGGTTTTATATCGTAGATCGTTCAACCGCTTTCCCGTTTTGGCTCCTTGATCGTTTTATTTACGGCCTGGTACAGCGTTCCATTTCAACTTTCGTCCACGACAACATCAATTATTTGGATCGAACGAGTTCCAGGCGCGAGTGTTTGTATGAAAGGCGGAAGTGATGAATAAAATGAAAGAAACGAAACGTAACATTGATCCCAAAACTAATTATTTTCCATAGGACATCGTATCATTATCTTTTGACGATTCTAAAGATAGCACAGTCATGCTCCTTAGGTCTATGATCAGCAGTGTTTTGACGATTTTGTGGATCATTCACTGTATATGAAGCTGTCTCTATCTGGCTGGGATCAACTCCCTTTTCAATGAAGAGTTTTCTCACATTATTAGCTCTTCTTTGCGCCAAATCACGATTGTGTTGTTCCGAACCACGATCAGAAGTATAACCCTCAACGATAAGTTTCAGACCAGGATTTGCTTTCAAAATCGCAACCGTCTTGTTGATGTTGTCATCCTGATCTTTTATTATTGGAACATCTTTGTTACGCTTGAAAAATATTTTGGCTTTGGGTAAATCATTCGGGATTTTATTTGAGACAGCCGATTCTTTTTCTACTCTTTTCACTATTCTAAAAATCGCGGAACGATGTTCTTCCTTATCTGAATTCGTGATGGCTTGCCCTGTATTAGAATCTATCGTTATTTTCGAAACACTCTCAATTTGGTCCTGATTCAAACCTTTTTGAATGAACAGTTCCCTAACTTTATCGGCTCTTTTTTGGGCAAGGGCTTCGCAAGCTGGTTCATCAAAAGCATCGCCAGCGTAACCTTCAACAAGAAGATTCAGATTGGGGTTTGCTCTCAAGATTGCAACAGTCTTGTTAAGATTGTCATTTGAATCCACAACCTGTGGCTCGTCATCTAAATAACGAAACGTAATCGTAGTTTTAGAAAGGCTCTCCGAGACATCAGACAGATTCCTTTTCTCACTAACATTCTGCGCAAACGATGCTGCAAAACAACAGCCGATAAAGATGGCAAATAAAATTTGTTTTTTCATACTTTATAATAATTTTTAGCGTCACAATAAAACGCGGCTTACTCTTTTTTCCTGGTTTTAGCATATGCACAATCACACTCCGCACCCTCTTTGTCGCCGTCAATCACAATTATATTCTTAGAAAATCTGTCTGTTGCAATTTCAAATGAACCAAAATACTCCATTATTTCTTTGAGTCTTTTATCTATCAATGGCGCTTTGATAAAGTTTTTTAACCCTGATTGGCCTTCACATTTATACACTTCAATTTGTAGGTCAAGATCATTGTTTTCTCCCAATGCCGTAATGAGGCGTCCTATATTATTATCAAATTTGGGCTTCGCCTTACCATTTTCAAAGGTAATCTTCACTATAATTGGTTGTTCTTCTATGGCCTCAGGATAATCTGTTTGTACTGTATGTTTAGTTCGTGTTGTTGATTTGGACGAAGTAATCCCATATTGTGTAACAACAATTTGATCATTGATTTCGCCAAAGACAGCAATACTTCCAGTTCTTTCCTCTTTATTAGGGTTGTGACTGCACGTTACAATTAGTGAATTCCCTGATCTCTCAACATGCAACCAATCTCGACAGCTTTCATTAACAAGAAAGTCCCAGTCATTTAAGGACACCCTTATAACATTAGTTTCATTCAAGCAATCACCTGCAGCATCGAAATAGGGTTCCACGTTGCTAATTGAACCTGTAGCATGTTGGTGCACCGGAACATACCCACCAGAAGGCTTTTGTGGGTTAAGTTTATTTTGCCCTCCTTTCTTGTTTTTACAATATGTCCATTCACCTCTAACTGTCTCATTGACATAATCAGGACATTTCCTGTTCAACTTCTCATATTTCTCACAGGCAATTTCGTATTTTCCATCTGCTTTAAATTGTCGTGCAGACTGCAACAGCACGGCACAATCTTGAGCATACAAAGCCACAGAGCAACAACAAATAATAATCGTTAAACAAATTTTCTTATTCATAACTATCCACTAACTTGATTTGACACTATTTAACAAAGCCTATTGATTGTACGAGGGCCTTATTTGGACATTTAATACACTATTTTCATTCGTTTGTTCTATAATGTACTCAATATATTCAAAACGATCACGCATCATAACAGTATATGGATCCGAATCCCCGCGATCAAAAGCTTTCCGATTTTCATCATATATAATAGATTTGGTCTTATACAACTCTTCCCTATACTGTTGTAATTTCGTATCAAAAACAGGATCTTTGCTCAGCAAGGAGAATAAAGTATCCGTTTCACATTGTTCAATAGTTTGTAGTGCTTTAAGAGCATCAATCACATGACCTTTAACCCCTACGTTTCCCTCTGGGTCTTTCAGAATAAAACTACTCTTGAGATTAAAATCTTCGAGCGCATCATTGTATCGCTGTTCGAGGTATGAGGTGTCCACTTTCACAGTTGCCATAGGACTCCGATGAACAACCAAATATGTCACAGTAGCTGTTGCTGCGAGAAAAACAACAGCTAGGATTAACCAAAGTACCCAACGTTTTGATTTATTATGAGAAAGCCCCGAGTCTCCCTTAGGATCAATTTTCCTCCTCCCCAATGTCGTTTTTTGTCCCGTGTTGCGCAAATCATCCATAAAATCTTGTACGACCTGGTAACGTTCTTCCTTCTTCAATTTCATCGCCTTCATGATGGTCCGATTCCCTTCGGTGGGAATTGAAGGATTCAATTGTTTTGGCTCCACCAACTCCTCGGTCAACCGAGCAGCAGCCTCCAACGGTACTTGTCCAGTAAGGATAAAATAGAGTGTAGCACCGAGAGCGTAAATATCCGTATAAGAGCCTTTCTTGCTGTTAGCTGTATATTGCTCAGGCGGAGCATATCCATGCGTGAGCATAGAGGTGTGCATCTGCGTTCTGTCCTGTTCGAACTCCCGTGCCGAACCGAAATCAATCAGTATCGCCTTATAATTGGCAGTAATCATAATGTTCTCAGGCTTTATATCGCGATGCAGGATATTGTGTTCGTGTATATATCCCACGGCATTCGTGATTTGTGCCATGTAATTCACCGCATCGGGATACGACAAAGGCCCTCCAGAATCCACGATGTCCTGCAAACTACGACCTTCGATGAACGACATCACCATATAGGAGGTATTGTTCTCGTCAAAAATGTCAATCACCTCTACAATATTGGGATGATGAAGCGAGGCCAACGTTTGTGCTTCTTTGACGAACGCTTGACGGTATTTTTCATACCTCTCATCACTAATCCCTTGCAGATGAACTGTTCGAGCTTGAGTGTTGCGCACACAACCTCCTGCAAGGAAGTATTCCTTGATGCAAACGGCCCGATTCAAACCTTTCTGCGTGGCTTTGTATGTGATGCCGAAGCCGCCTTCACCGATTTTCTTCTCAATAATATATTTGCCAGCATTGAGAATGGTGCCAGGTTGAAGTTCTTTGAAAGTTCGAGTATTATTGTCATTCATAAACTTGTGGCATTTAACGCCTATTATTATTTAATTTTTCCATAATAACACATATCAACATGTTGATATCCTCCATTTATATAATCAACTTGCGTCAATCGACCATTTCGGCATTCAAAACGGACTTCTTCGTGTACATTTATGTGCCCATATTCAAATATTACTACAACATGATTATTCTTTGAGTCATAATAACATTCTTTAATAAAAACATCATCGTCATGACCATATTGCTTAATTGTAAATTTTATATGATATTGATCCACAAACTCCAATATTTTTCCTCCTCTAGAATACCCCCATCTTGTACCCACCAAACCAGCAGGTACACCCTGTCGAGAAGTTGAGCCTGCAGACGAGGTATGTTTTGTGGGCTTCGTCGCCACCTTTTCAACACTCTTAATAGTACATTCATTTTCCAGAAAGCCATCAACATATTCCGTCCTATCTGCACGTATAATTGTTTCGAAATCAATCGTATTTTCGCCTCCATGCGGTGCAATGGTATTCAGAAGATATCCTGTCACGCGAATGTCTTCATCGCAAGTGTTGCGTAATTCAAGACGTTCATCTTCCAATTCATTGTTTTTGATTAGACGGTATTTTAGGCAGCCATAACTCTTATACTCACTTTCAGAATTATCTTTTTTAGTTTCTTCCTCTATCACTTTTTCCAACAGTTCTTGCGTCAAAATATGATCAGGGGCTTTCTTTGTGGCTTTGCGTACATATTCCAGCACATCGGTAACTTTCATATTATTAGAGTTAGCAACCGTTGTAATAAAACCAGCAGCTCTCGGTGAGGAAAATGAAGTGCCCGACCAATGAGCATCCTGGGCTGTCATGTCTGAAATATCCACTTTCGTAACCATTTTATTATACTTCCCCAATGAAACATCGTTCGGATAATCACCGGCCATGTTAGTAAATTTATTATCATCCTTTGCTGAAACAAGAATAAAATGTCGTTCGAAAACTGCGCGTTCTTCTGAATCCAAAAGATTTATAAGTTCGTCTATACCATCTTCCAAATTCTTGACACCCTGGTTTCCAGTGGACTTTACTATTACAAAATCTTTATCATCAAAACGCTTGGCAATATCAACATAACCTTTCAACTCCTCAATATAAGCTTTTCGATAGGACTTCATAATTTCTTCTTGCTTTCGAAAAACATTTTTACTTCGGCTCGGGCCGAAAGACATATTTAACACTGCACTTCCATCATCTCTTAGATTCGCTAAACTTAAAATCAATGCTTGCTCATCACCACTCACATGACGTTTATCAATTCCTAAATCAATTTTCACGAAATCCAAAGTACTATTCCCCATCATATCCATCACCCGTTTCCCATGGTCCGAACATGAAAAATTGTCTAAAACATACGGCTCAACCGAACACACTTCATCAATAATATTCGGATAGACATAATCAATTTCTGGGTACTTCTTCAATTGAGAAAAAAATTGAGCCTCTTTGCCAGCAGGCACTTCAACCAAATAATATTGCACATCAGGTATCTGAGCAACAATTGTTGCATTATTGTTTTTCAGTATCTTCACAGCCTTCCTATGGGACACTGACTCCTCAAATATTACAATCACCTGTCCTTCCGCAGCTTCAACGTCATAACTCACACCGTTCTCCTCCAATGTCACTGTAGCTATTGTCGGCTCAGGACCATCATATAATATTTCTTTAACTCCAATGATACCTGTCAACCACAACACCAACACTACAGCCAAAACCATCACCGCCACAGCTCCCGCTACCGTTGGCCACAGCCACCAATTTGTACGCTTTTTTGAAGCAGCAGGGAAATATTGTTGCCAAGGCACTTCATTTTCGACTACCTGTACTCTGTCGCCTTGCTTTAACGCAACTTGTCCGTGCACACGTTGTCCGTTGACGAATGTGCCGTTGGTACTATCAAAATCAACAATACCAAACGTACCATTGTCAAATTGTACAATCTGGCAGTGGTGCCGCGACACTTTGGGGTCATTAATTGCGATGTCGTTTTCAGAACTTCTTCCTATAGTGACGACTTTCATTTCATTGCATATAAATGACTGACTTCAAACCTCTACAAATAATAACTATATTCTGACAATCTTATAATCCATACCACTACTGCAAATATAAACCATATTATTCCTAACACCAACCCTGCAACGCCTAATCCGCGATTCTTTTCTTTACGGTTCAATGCGATACCTCCAAATATAATAGCAAATATACTTAACCCCAATATGCCACAACACAAAGCAGCTATTCCAAATCCATTACCTTTTTCCTCTTCTGGTGGATTCCACCCACCGTCACTAGGACCAACAACCGTGCCTATATCAGTGGGGCCACCAGGGACGCCTTTCAGATAGCTCATCCATGGCAACGGAGTGTTTCCGATTCTCACAATGTCGTTGCTGTTTAATTTTGTTTTGCCAGAACGGCGCACGCCATTCACAAAAGTCCCGTTTTTAGAATTCATATCGACAACCCAATAGTTGCCATTGTCATCCTGAATGAACTCACAATGTGTTCTACCGACATAGTTGTCGGAAATCACGATGTCATTACCGGAACTGCGTCCAACTTTAATTATCCTCATTTTTTTAGTGTTTGTATTGTTTATTAATATTTCTTTTTTCTCATATAATCTTTAATGCAATTGGCAAACTCATCGCACGACTGGTAGCGTGCAGAGGGCTCCTTGGCCAAGGCTCGTTCAACAATGAATTGCAGTTCATCGCCGATGTGGGAGTAGTATTGTTTCATTGAGGGGGTGGGCTGGAATTTGACATTCCACTTGATCTCGGCCACGTTTTTGCGCGGGTCGGGATTGTTAGAGGTAAATGGAAGATTGCCTGTCAACATCTCGAAAAGCATGATCCCCAACGCGAAAATATCGGTATATTTGCCCACTCTACCTCCTTTTTCCGCCTGCTCAGGTGGCATGTAGGCCGGAGTGCCGAAACCTTCGCCACTCGTACTTGTACTGGCATCCTTCATACGCGATGCGATACCCAAATCAATGAGTTTTAAATTCCCATCTAGCTGAATCATTACATTATTTGGCTTGATATCCAAATGCAAAATTCCTTTGCTATGAATATACGAGACCGTGTCTAAAATCTTAAGGAACATGGGTAATGCTTTCGGCTCAGGAATCAGGCCGATTTCGCGATAGATGTATTGCTCCAAGCTTCTCCCTTCCACGAATTCCATGACGATGAACAGCTGTTCGGTCTCTTTCATGTCGATAAAATCAACCAATCGTGGAATGTTGGGGTGTTGTAAGTACAAATACAACTGAGCCTCTACATCTTTGAATTTTTCCCTAATCAGAGGATTTTTGAAGTGCTTTATTTTCAATTCCTTAATCGCTACAGGGAAGCCACTCCGCATGTCTATTCCCCAATAGACTTTTGCAGTGCCACCTTCGGCAATCAGGTGATCAACGTGATACCACGGTATTTTGGGTAAGTTATCCATCGTAAATACTATTTCTTCAACGTGTCATTTTGAGGCTCTACAGTTGCCCCTTTTGTTTCTCCAACTTTTGTTTGAGTCTGAGTATTCGACTTGTCTTTCTCGTCCTTTTCTTCAACAACAGTCTTTTGAGCTTTCTTCAAAGCTGCAATGATTTGCTCTTTTTTAGCGTTGTCAGCTTTGTCAAATTTTTCTTGGGACACGTCTTTAGCTGTTTTCCCTTTTGTGACAGTCCAATTAAAATTTTTACAAACTTGCTTAGCTTGCAGTTCTGTTGTATTCATCAATAATCCATAGAATTCTTTGGTCAGTTTTGTTTCTGACTCTGCATTCACTTTACTTTTTTCTGCGGATGAAGCTCGTTCATTGGCCTTTCTTGCTTTTTCTTCTTCTTCCTTTTTCGCTTTTGCCTCATCATCCGCTCGTTTATTGGCCGCTTTAACGTTCTCTTTTTCTTTATTCAATTCTTGCTGGAGCTTTTTCAATTCCTGTTCTTTATCACGAACATTTTTTTCAGCTTCCTCTTTTTTCTTTTTCATCTCCTCCGCATAGGCAAGATCTTCTTTGGATTGCGTTTCGGCAGCTTTTCTCATAGCTTCTTCATACTCAATATCTGCTTTGTGCGCGGCATCTCTGGCTTCATCTAATGCCTTTTGCTTGTTTTTTGTTTCCTCTTCTGCCTGTTGTTTCTCTTCAAGTTCAATTTTCTGCTGTTTGTCTCGATGAATTTTCCATCCAATACCCCCTCCTGCTGCTAACAATAAAGCAGCAACCCCAATGATGGTATAAATTAACCAACGCTTAGGAGATGGATCGGACACTGGTGGTTGGGGCGACACTGGTGGTTGAGGAGGTGGAGTTTGAGAAGAAGGCACGGAGTCGCCTTCTTCCTTTTTAGGCTGACTGGCAAAATAGCATTGCCAAGAAAGGACTGTGTTGCCAATTTTCAGCTCATCGTTAATTTTCAACGGAACCTCTCCTGTTATCCGCCGGCCATTAACAAAAGTTCCGTTGGTGGAATTTAAATCTATCACAGAGTAATTGCCTTGGTCGTCCATGACCATTTGCAGGTGATTGCGGCTCACCTTAACGTCATCCACAACAATATCGTTGTGGTCCTTACTTCTTCCTATTGTTATTACTTTCATTTTTCCCGTTTTTATAAATAATACACCTTTGTTGCAATTTTTCCTTTTTTTCTTGCAATTCCTGCAATCTTGATTGTTTAGATTTAAATGAGTTCACCTTTTCGTTATGCATGTTTTCAGACTCATCATATAACTTTTGTTTTTCCTCACATCCAGTTTCTGCAGCTTTTCTTGCCTTATCATTTATTGCTTGTTCTATCTTATTATTGGCTTCTTTCAAATCGTCACTTTGTTTTTTCATAATATTGAAAGAAATCACAGTGTCTATTTCTGAACATTCTTCTTGCAATTGTGAGATTTTTTTGTCCAAACCTCTTATTTGTAATGGTGTCCAAGACAACCCAACAACAGCAGAAATTGCCAACACCAATGCAACAATGACAAATACTAATGAGAGTCTCTTCTTTGAACTTTTTGACTTCCCGCCTTTGCGTTTCGGATTGTAGCTCACAAACTCACTTTGGGGCCAGGGGCTATTGTCGATTTGAATTAGTTCGAGGGTGCAGTTGTCCAAGCCACCTGGCCTCACTGTTTCCCCTTGCATGGCCAGATTGATTAGCAGTTCGCCTTTGGCTTCCAGTGTGCTGTTTTGCGCAAGTACTTTTTCTATGGTGCTGTCGGGGATCATGCCGGAAAGACCGTCGCTGCATATCAGGAAGATGTCGCCGTTTTTGGGTTCCGCTTTGTTGAAAGTGGGTTCCAAGTTTGGTGTTACGCCCAATGCTTTGAGAATACGGTTTTTTTGGGAATGTGTTTCTGCCTGTTCATCGTCGATAATGTTTTTATCCACGAGGCTTTGCACGTATGAATGATCTTTCGTGATGCGATGAAGTTCCTTTTCCTTGCCCAAGTAGAGGTATATCCGGCTATCGCCTACATGGGCGTAATACGCGCCGTCGCTTTGCAGCAACAACACACATGCTGTTGTGCCCATCCCCTTATATTCGGGATGATCGTTAGCGAATCCCAGTATTTGCATATTGGCAAACTGGAGCGAGTCATTTAACGCATCAATAGGATTGTCGTATTTTTTTTCTTTCAAGTTGCTAATAATGCTTTCCACAGCAAGTGAAGAGGCCTTGGCACCGCCCACGTGTCCGCCCATACCGTCGCACACTACAAACACATCCCCGTTGGGAGTCTTCAGTGCCATGTCGTGACTGTCCTCCTGTGCTTTGCGCACTCTGCCGATGTCGTCTTTCTCGAAAATATTGTCTAAATTTTTTACTAAGCTCATAATGGATTTATTTTATGATCAATCTCTATTGATTTCATACAATGCATAAAAACTTTCTGGCAAATACACGTTTCTTATGTTATTCTCTATCGCCTTGAAAAACAACGGGGCAATTTCTTGCGGGGTGAATCCCGCGATGCCACAGCCAATCTCCGTAACCAGAAAATCCAGTTCGCCATGTACTGAGGCAAACTGCAAGAAATCATCCACGTAGGGTTTGATGGTTTCCACACCACCCTGCATAGTAGGGATAGCGAACGTCTTACCGTACAAGCCCACGCCCTTACCCCACACAGCTCCGAAGTGCTCGTATGCCATGCGGGCAGCCCCGCCTCCGTGCGCACCTTGCAGATTGCTGCCAAAGACGAAAACCTCATTGGGAGCAAGGCGAGTTATTCTATTGGATGATATGCGTTTTTTGTTCATATGCGTTTCAATTCATTCTTAAGTACGATACTTGTTCTGGTCATAATCTTCCACATAATAATCAAACTGCCTCAAAATCGGAGAGTTTTGCAGCACTTTCATCAAATGTTTCAATTCATTTGCACTAAGGAACAATTTTTCGCCATGACCATGACCACATTTTGTCTCTATTTCCACACCTGAAAGCACCGTGGAACTCATCTCACCCAAATTAGCGGTTATGTCATGCAGAAAACCAGCCGCAGCAACTTTCACTTTCGTCTCTCGGACTTTATTGTCAGGCCCTGTCGAACCCATATCAATATGCATTACCACATTGTAATCATGACCACAGTTCTCACATTTGCCATCCCATTGGTAATTCCACGGGATAATACGATCTCTTATATCGTAAAGAGATGAGACCACGACACCATGTTCCGGGCGTGAAATCCCTCTTCTTAAGGGTCGCCCACAATGAGCACAAATGGGTATTGTCATCAATTCTGAAATATGTTGCTGTAAATCACCGACACCGTCAAAAGAGTTCACCTCATTCACCGTATAATACCGTGTCGGGCAATACGGACACGTGTCGCCTTTATAATAGTGGCCTCGGGGGCATTGTTTGTATTTGTCACCCATACTCATCTGTTTTTTTTTCTGCTAACTATCTTTACAATATCTATGATAAGAAGAATTACGCCCACGACCACTAAAGCACCACTACTTCCCGTTCCTCTCAATGCTAAAGTTCCAGACAAGCCTCCAATAATCATAATCACGCTGATAATGATGCTTATTATCAGACCGGCACTGATGTCTTCCTGGCCATCATTCGAGACAGAGGGAGTTGGGCTATAGTCGGTTTCTTCGTATCCATCGTCAATCCCATTCCCTATCAATTCTGTCTTTATCTCATTGTCCGATTCAAAATACATCCTCCATGGGATAGTGGTATTACCGATTCGAACAATATCAGACAACATCAAGTCCATTTCTCCGCTTACTTTTTGACCATTCACGTATGTCCCATTTGTGCTGCCAAAATCCGCTAAAGAGTAGTGCCCGTCATCATGCTGGATAATCTGTAAATGATAGCGTGAGGCGTGAGCATCATTGATGACCACATCGTTATCGTTGTTTCTTCCTATTGTGACTACTCTCATAGGGATTCTATTTATAAGTCATGTTGTGACAAATCAACCTCTTACATTATAATCATGACAAAGAAGATTCATTGACTGAATAAGTTTGTAAACATAGATGAGAGGTCCTATGCCAAACAACAAACTGCCGAAAAATCCCCAGCCCCAAAACGTACCGACTCCAAAATCATAGCTAAGCCCACGGCGTCGCAATTCATTGCCAACGCGGTCAGCCAAATTGTGATTCCAAATTAAAGGATAGATTCCGAGAGTCGTCCAACTAAGCAGGAAAATCATTAGACAAAAGTGCATAGTATGCCGTTTGTCGTAAGGCGAGGCAATCGTATTTACATCATTAACTACACGTGTCCACATAATAATAGCATAGATACCTAACGTAACAATAGACAATAACCAAAATATCCAAAAGTCGCGTTTCTCATCCAAGAATCTTTTTGAAGATGGAGGTGTTGTCGGTACTATTGGATTTGGGAAATACTGTCTCCAAGGCACAGTGGTGTTTCCTATCCGTATAATACTATTCTCATATAGGTTGACTTCCCCGCTAATTCTCTGTCCATTAACGTATGTACCGTTAGTACTTCCAAAATCTGCAAGGGTGAAATGTCCGTCATCATGTTGGATGACTTGCAGATGGTGACGACTTACTTTCGGGTCTTCAATAATAACATTATTTTCCCTACTCCTTCCTATTGTAATTACTTTCATAGTATTGCTATTGGATCATCTATTTATACATAAAATGTTATCACCGCTTCGCCCAAGCCAATCTTGTCTCCGCTTTTCAACACACAATTCTGGAAGAATTGTCCATTTACAATTATTCCGCGTTTATAGGATTGGCTTCTGTTAATAACCTCAAACGCGGCTCCGTTGAAACGAATTTCAGCGTGGAATCCTGAAACGGTCTGGCTGGGCAACACCACATCATTGCTGTCATTCCGGCCAAGTTTAGTCACAATCTGACCAATTGTATAAGGGAATGAGCCCCCATTCACACTGCATTGCAATCGGGGATACATGTTTTTTGTACGCATCAGCTGCAATAGTCTGTTGTTCTCCGCTTCAAGAACTTTCCGTTCCTCTTCCCTTTGTCTTGTCTCCTCCTGCTGCCGTTGCTTGTTTTCCCAATTCGCCCTGTCCTGGTTCGCCTTGTCGATCTCCTGTTGAAGATGCGTCTTGTTTTCTTCCTCCCTCTTTTTGCGTTTTTTAGCACTGCGCAAAATAAGCCATACGGCCACACCAATTAAAGCAAGGAGCAAAACCAACAGAATGATAAACAGAGCCACATGTTCTTTAACCCACAATCCGAATGTCATGTTAGGTGCTACAAATGCCGGAATAGTTTGTGCAACTTTATTGACAGATAAATTCAAACGATGAGGTTTACCATCTCTTTTTGCATCAGTTATAAAAGTAAACTGATAGTCCTGTCCATTACAGTTAGCATCCAGACACTCATAGAGATTTTGGAGCTCCATAACGGTTTTGTCCACCATCTTATCTGTCAGCAATAGGGTTTGCCCGTATGTGCTTTCCGCTAAGGAGTTTACTTCAGGTGCATTACCGGTCTGTTGGTGGTATTTGACCACATAAACAGGAATGTCCGCCTCAACTGCATTTTTCTGGACTGTTGCCATCTCTGTGCTTGCTCCAGAAACTTTCATGTTTAACCCTGCGGTAATCACAACGATGATCCCAACACGATCAGAGGGTTCGGCCTTCAGCATGTTAATACCCTCATTAATGGCCAAATACAAGTCTGTTTCCTTAGGGTGTTCGTTAAAAGTCCTATTACTCTTTTCATATCCAGCAACCAAAGATGCCAATTTGTTTGTGTTTGCTGAAAACTCAGGCATCAACGGTTCTAATACACTTTTTTTGAGATCCGATTTGCGATTGAAAACAGCTACATTAAACTCCGTTGACTGGTCAAATGAAGTGTTGCGCAAGAAGTCCGTCAGAAGCCTTCTTGTGTTCTCCGACTGGTTGCTGTGACTCTTCATGTCTTCCCAAAGGAAAAGGATGCTTTTCTTATACCTTTTGCTTTCTTTTGGCAAGACGACTAATTGGAAATCAACATCTTGCCCCTTCTCGTCCGTCAACACAAACATTGACTTCTCGTGAATGGCAGGATCTGGAGAGTTCCACACAAAAGAGACTTTCGGATAGTCACTCGTATTATATTCTCCCTTAACCCCTCTTTGGGGTTGGGAGAAAAGTGTGTAACTCAGAAATGTGATTATAAATAGAAGTAAAAATCTACGCATGCAATCTACATTTTTATTAGAAAGATGTTCTGAACTTGAACAATGTTTTTCCCATACGAATCACATCCCCATCTTGCAGATAGCGGGGTTCCAATTCGATGTCTTCGTCGTTCACAAATGTGCCATGGGACGACTGGCTATCAGTGATTGAGTATTTTCCCGCTCTAAATAATATCACGGCATGTTTGCCAGACACCATGTTGTCATTAACGGAAATATTGCATTCCGCATCGCGGCCAATAATGTTACGACCCTCATACAACTTGAAATCAACCCCCATAGCATCCAACGTATAAGACACCAACCAACCCACTAATTTACGAGTTTGGCGATATCCGCCTTGATTCACGCCAAAGCCATTACTTTGTGGTGAAAAGCCTGCATCATCTTCATCACCAAATACAGTGCGGGAAGTAGGTCTTGTTGCACCTCCATTTGCGACAACCGTAGGCCCATCACCTACTACTGTGGTTTTGGTTGGTCCTCCTACTCCTGGCATCGGCTCCGTTGGCGCCTGACTCCCACCTCCACTATAGACTTCCGTTGCTGCTGAAGTGGCACTTCCTTCATTACTACTTGTTTTACAATACGGGCAATGACTGCCTTGATAATAGTGCCCATTCGGACATTTTTTGAATTCGTTTGCCATAAAAGTTATAATTTTACTAATACTGATAAGTTAATTATTTCAACCTACAAAAAAAACAAAATTCCTGTTGCTCTCAACCATTTACACACTGAATTGTTTTATCGGAAAAGCTGAAATATTTTACCGCAAAAATGATAATAACAATTTGATTCCAGGATAAATCAAGGCTTGGTTATGATTATTTCCTGAAACGTCTCCACAAACAAAGGGAATCCGTCACCATCCCCCTCAAATCCCCATCTTATCCGAAACATCTTTGAAGAAATCGTGATCCAATGCCTTGCTGATCTTGTAAAGGAGGTACATAGTGGGCCATGGGGTACGGAAAACCTTGTAGATGTTCTCGGGGGTGCAGTCCACCTGTTTCGCCAGCCAGACGGCCGTGCGGCCCTGCCTCGCCAGCTCGGACTTGATCAGCCGCCCCAAATGAAGTTCGATTGAAGATGTTTGTTCGTTATTTGCCATACAATTTGTCTATGTTTTCCTTTCTGATTCGTTTCTTATTTTTCCAACGGATGTCACTCCTTCTGTAGAGACGTTTCAAAAAAAGTCATCCGACCGCATCACACAAAAAGAAAGTGGAGCTTTAATTCAACAGTCTCCACTCGGTAGGGTCTGGACTCCCTGTTAGTAAGATACTGAAGAACAAGCCCCACCTGTTTGTATTTGGCAATGAATACTCACAAGCAAGCTTGCTTTCCGATATCCGTACTAACATTCGCGAATTGTCCAGATTCACCGAGACGGATAAGCGAAAACTCGCTTTCTTTTCAATAAAATCCGCCGTTCCGTTTCTCTGCGGAACAGCGGTGCAAAAATATGAAAAAATTTAATTGGTTCGTTGCATTTTCCACGGACGTATTTTCATTGTAGAGACGCAAAATTCTGATTCTCTACTGTGTGCAGACGAACAACGATATGGTTTATTGCGGAAAACACGCCCCGCCGTTTAACAATTGGTCAACCGAATTGTTAAAGGGCAAGCGCAATCATCTGGTTTCCAAGAGCAACTGGAATCTCACAAAACGCTTGACGGGCAAGGGTTTTTGTTGTATCTTTGCAAGCAAAAATTCTTTAACCACAAAACGAAAAAACAAACCATTATGAAAGAGAATAAACCTTTGGCACAAAACGGCGAAATCATCCTCTACCAACCCGACAGCAGCATCCGGCTGGAGGTGCGGATGGAGGAGGACACGGTGTGGCTCAACCGCCAGCAAATGGCAAGACTATTCGACAGAGACGTAAAAACAATAGGCAAACATATCAACAATGCCCTAAAAGAAGAATTAAGTGATTATCCAGTTGTCGCAAAATTTGCGACAACTGTCAGCGATGGCAAGACATATCAAGTGGATTACTATAACCTTGATGTGATTCTATATCGACAACTACATCGACGACTCGGTGCTGCTGACGCTGGCAAAGCGGAAGGCGGGCGTGGCGGCGGAGATTGTCACAAGACACGTCACGGAAACGCTGAAACTCGACCTGGAAAGGCATAACCGGCAAGTCCCGCGCACCGTCCCCTACCCCACACTGCGGCTGTCGCCTTTTGTGGGGTCACTAAGATGGCGTGCCTCCGACACGCGCGCGGTCACATACAGGCATCGACGCATGAACATAGGTTCGTCGGCGCATGATCATAGGTTCGTCGGCACATGAACATAGGTTCATCGGCGCACCCAACTGCGGGACGCAGTTGGCTCCATATACAAAGACGGGACACCCGAAGATGTCCCGTCTTTATTGCGATTGCAGAGACGCACGGTTGTGCGTCGTTTGTCGTAGTGACGCGCCACGGCACGTCTCTACGGATGGATTACAGCAGGTGCACGGCAACCGTCAGGCCGGCCATCACGATGCTGACCATGCTCATCAGCTTGATGAGGATGTTCAGGGACGGGCCGGAGGTGTCCTTGAAGGGATCGCCCACGGTGTCGCCCACGACGGTGGCTTTGTGGTTGTCAGAGCCCTTGCCGCCGAAGTTGCCTTCCTCGACATACTTCTTGGCGTTGTCCCAGGCACCACCGGCATTGGCCATGAAGATGGCCAACACGAAACCGGCACCCAGACCGCCGACGAGCAGACCGAGCACACCAGCCACGCCGAGGATCAGACCCGTGACGATGGGGGCCAGGATGGCGAGGATGGACGGGAGCAACATCTCTCTTTGAGCACCCTTCGTGGAGATGGCCACGCAGCGGGCGTAATCCGGAGTACCCTCACCGGTGAGGATGCCCTTGATTTCGCGGAACTGGCGACGGACCTCTTCCACCATCTTCTGAGCGGCGCGACCCACGGCATTCATCGTGAGACCGCAGAACAGGAAGGCCATCATAGAACCGATGAAGACACCCACGAGCACCTTCGGGTTCATCAAAGAGACGTTGTAATATTCCATGAAGTCGATCAGGGAAGCCTGAGCGGTTTCGACGACGCGGTTGCCAAGGTCGAGGGTGGTGGTGCCGATACGCACGAGGGCGATCTTGATCTCCTCCACGTAGGAGGCGAGCAGCGCGAGGGCGGTCAGAGCGGCGGAACCGATGGCGAAGCCCTTGCCGGTGGCGGCGGTGGTGTTGCCGAGGGCGTCGAGCGCGTCGGTGCGCTTACGGACCTCAGGCTCCAAGCCGCTCATCTCGGCGTTACCGCCGGCGTTGTCGGCGATAGGACCGTAAGCGTCGGTGGCCAAGGTGATACCCAGCGTGGAGAGCATACCCACGGCAGCGATACCGATGCCGTAGAGGCCTTTGGAGAGGTTGACCGCGTTGAAGTCAATCTGGAAGCCGTTGGCGCAAA
>Ga0310691_10003263_pt1 | contig 19819 bp, 15 predicted proteins | sample 176DNAGHGlowgp2_FD_203887 | JGI IMG/M metagenome (GOLD analysis project Ga0310691, IMG submission 203887) | Sheep rumen microbial communities from Palmerston North, Manawatu-Wanganui, New Zealand - 1766 DNA GHGlow gp2 (v2) (version 2) | ecosystem: Host-associated > Mammals > Digestive system >...
TTTTTTTTTTCGATAAAGTATTCCATTTATTGATAATTTCTGATATAATATATGTAGTGAAAATAGGAGGAGTGTATCCAAAAACAGAGGAGGAAAAAAATGGGGGGACCATATAATATACCAAGAAATTACAAAGGAGAGAGTAAAATTTTATTTATATTTTCTACAAAATCTTTTTTGTTTACAATAGGTGGCGCAGGAATAGGAATAATATTTTATTTGATTTTAAATTTATTAAAATTAAAAACTATAGGTTTGATTTTTATTATTTTATTTGGAATTGTAGGTTTTGCTATAGGAACTTTTAAAATACCAGATAATGCAAATTTAAGCTTTAGCAGAAAAGTTGGTGGAGAAGCTATTGATGCAGTTTTTTTAAGATGGGTAAATTTTAAACGAAAAAATAATAGAATATATGTATATAAAGAGGAGGGTGCAAAAGATGACAAATGATCAAGTAACCAATATGACAAATAATCAAATAGCTAATTTATTATTAATTGTTTTGGGAGTAATGATTACTATTTTAGTTATATTAATTGGCATATATGTAATTATAAGATTTAATTCGAAGAAAAAAGAAAAAGCAGATACTACTAATAAAATCGAGAGTAAAAAATCAAAAGTTCAACAATTATATAGTATTCAATCAATTTTTAATTTTATGGAATTTGACAAAATAGAAGATAATATGATAGTGCAAAAAGATGGAAAAAGATATTTGATGGTTGTTAATTGTCAAGGAATAAATTTTGATTTAATGTCAGCTGTTGAAAAAAATAGTGTTGAACAAGGATTTTTGCAATACTTAAACACTTTACGAGGACCAATTCAAATTTATATACAGACAAGAACAGTGAATTTAACAAATAGTATAAATACATATAAAGAAAAAGTGAGTTCTTTGAGAGAAAATCTTAATCAAAAAGAATTTGAATATAATCAAAAAGTAAGAAGTGGAAGATTTGATAATAAACAATTAGATGCACAAAGATTTGAAGTGATAAAAGCTCGTAATCTATATGAATACGGTACAGATATAGTTAATAATACTCAAAGAATGAGTTTAAACAGAAATATTCTAACTAAACAATATTATATAATTTTATCATATTTCCCAGAAGAAGCTAATAATAGTGTATATTCAAAAGAGGAGATAAGTGGTATTGCATTTTCAGAATTATATACAAGAGCACAATCTACAATAAGCTTACTTTCTGTATGTGGAATTAATGGAAAAATTTTGGATTCGAATGAATTAGCAGAACTTCTATATACAGCATATAACAGAGATGAAGCAGAAGTTTATGATCTAAATAAAGCGATAAGCTCTGGATATGATAGTTTATATACTACATCTCAGGATGTTTTAGAAAAGAAAATGGAAGAACTAGATAAACAAATAGAGAGAGATGCAATTAATCAAGCTAATGAAGCAGTTGCAGAAGTTAGACAAGAAAGAGAAATAGAAAGACAGTTAAGAGAGAAACAAAAAGAATATAGCGATATAGTAAGTGCTATGGCGAATTTAATTATAGAAGAAAATGAAGATGTTTTAGGAAGTGAGATTGCTGAAGAAGCTAAACAAAGAATTGCAGAAAACAAAACTACAAAAAGAAAAAGTAAAACTAAGGAGGTAGAAGAAAATGGCAAAGAAAAAGTTAAGAGAGCAGGAAGACCTAGAAAGTCAGCATAATGAATCAAATAGATTTCTAAAAAGAAAAACATTAAAAGAAATTATTGCACCATCAGGAATTGATGCATCAAATATAGACCATTTAGAAATTATTTCAAGTGCAAAAAGATATGCTAGAAGTTTCTTTGTATCTTCACTACCACGTATGACAACATTCCCTGAAATATTTCGTGATTTATATATGTTTGGAGATATAAATACATCTATATTTATAAACCCAGTAAAAGAAGATAAATCTCAAAATGAATTAAATAGAGCGATAAATGAACTTGAAACAGAAAGGATTGTTGCTGCAGATAGAGGAAATATAAATAGAGAAAGTACTTTAACACAAAAAAGATTTGAGGCAGAAGAACTAAGAGATCAAATAGCGGCTGGATTTAATAAACTTTTCGAAGCTTCTGTTATATCTACACTTTTTACATATAGTTTGGAAGATTTAGACAGATACACAAAATTATTATCTTCAGAAATGTCTAAAAGTCTTGTTGGAATAAAAACTGCATGGGGAATGCAAGAAGAAGCATTTCAAAGTAATTTACCTTTAGCAAATGATAAAGTAAAAAAAATACATACATTTGACAGAAATTCAATGGGAACGGTATTTCCTTTTACAACTTCAGAAGTAGGACACCCTACAGGAGTTCCTATAGGATTTAATAAGCAAACAGGAACACCGGTATTATTTGATAACTTCCATAGTTCTCTTACAAACTACAATATGGTTATATTTGCTAAATCTGGTGCTGGAAAATCTGTTACAATGAAAACTTTAATTTCTAGGTCATCAGTTCTTATGGGAATAGAAAGTTTAGCACTAGACGCAGAAGGGGAGTATACAATAGTTGCTGAAGCACTTGGAGGAATAAATGTTGTAATTAGTCCAACATCAAAAACAGTAATTAATTTATTTGATGTAGAAACAGAAACTGTAAAAGATGAAATTACAGGAAAAGAGAGAATGGTTGTTAATATAGAGAATAAAGTTGAGGATGTTACTCAAGCATTAGTTACAATGGCAAAAGGAAGTACGAAAAGTGATGAAGTAAATGAGCTTACAAAACAAATAATAGCAGAAATTATATATGAAGAATATGCAAGTTTAGGGATAAACAGCAACCCAAGTAGTTTGTATATTCAAGATAGCAATAACTATATGACAGGAAATGAGTTATATAAAAAGAAAAAACCAATGCCTACAATTGGTAGTTGGTATAAAAGACTAGTAAAAAAGGCAGAAGAAAATACTAACAAGAATTATGAATATCATTATAGTTATCTTTTAAAAGTTATGAAACAATATGTTAGAGCTTATGATGGACAGATGGCATATTTTGATGGACAATCTACATTTGATTTATTAGATGATGCACCATTTATAAATATAGATATTTCTCAATTGGAGGAAAGATTTGCAAGACCTCTTGCACAACAAATATTGCTTTCTTGGATTTGGGAGAAATATGTTAAGAAAAACAGTGAAGATAGGAAAAAGGCAAAAAGAAAAAGAGTTTTGGTTGATGAGGCATGGATGTTACTTCCATACCCAGAAGCTGTAGATTTCTTGAACAAAATGGCAAGACGTGCTAGAAAAAGAAATGTCTCTTTAGCAATTATTTCGCAAAGATTCCAAGACTTCTATGAAAAACCAGAAGCTCAAGCTGTTCTTACATCTTCAGATACAAAACTATTTTTAGCACAAGATAAATCTGAAATACAATATTTAAAAGAAGTATTTAAACTTTCAGAAGGTGAAGCAGGATTTTTAGTTACCTGCCAAAGAGGTGAAGGACTTCTAAAGGTTGGTGCCGAAACTTGTATTTTGAAAATTATGCCAACGAAAAAAGAGTTCGAATTTGTTGAAACGAACTTAAATAAAATCGCAAAAGAACAACAAAAATAAATTATTAGGTACATTATATTTAAGTATGAAGTGTATAAAATAAAAAAATTTTAATTAAAACTTTAATTTATTTCAAATGTACCTATATAAAAGCTAGAAAGGAATGAAAAAAGATGAAAATTTTTGCGAATAGAAGTATTTGGAAAAAAATAGTTATTATTTTTTCTTTAATATTTTCGATGTCCTTTGTTGAACCTGCTCCAGTTGAAGCTGGAATTGGTGGAACTTTGATGGAACCAATATGCGACCTTTTAATTGGTTTTGGGGATGGAGTTATGGGAATTTTCCAAAATGTTCTAATAGGACAGGAAACAACATATATAAGGGTAAATAGAAAGAGTGATTTGGTTAGAAAAATAATTACCGGTATTGTTGTAATAATAGCTTTGGCGGTGGCTGGATTAGTAATTGGAGGAGTAGTTTTACCAATAGCTGGACTTGCTGCAGCTAAACTTGGTTTGGTTGCAATTGCAGTAAAAACTTCTATAGTAATAGGTTCAATTGTTCCGGTTGCTTTAGGGGCAACATATGTTGGTACTATGGCATATAATTCTGACTGGTTAGCAGATGAAACAGTATTACCAATGTATTCACTTTCACCTGAACAAATTTTTTCGGATACATATCCTATTTTTGATGTAAATTTTTTCAACCCAAATTCAGACGTTATTAAATATCAGTGGATACATAAATATGATGAAAGTGATGTGACAGAGGAAAGACGTTCTGTAAATGGAAAATATGAAAAAGTAACCTCAGAGGAGGAGGCAAAATTAAATTTCTCTAATTCTACGGATGTAACAGATCAATATAGAGATGAATTCAAATATTTTAGAAGCTCTGACAATAGAGTAGAAGAAACTGTGACACGAGTAGAACAAATTATAGTAGATGGAAAAAAATATATAAAGGTACATATAGTTCAGAATACTGGAACAGGGGATGCAACAGATGTACATAATATAGAGGAAATAAGGAGAGTACCTGACACCTCTGGCACAAATGAAGAAGGCAAAGGATCGTCAGCTTCAACAGAAGGTGAAAGAAAAGCATTAGATAAAGTAGCTTATACTAAAGAACTTCAAAATATAGTTAAATTTTGGTACAATATTGTTAGAACACTAGCTATTGTAGGTATGATGTCGGTTTTGGTATATATTGGAATTAGAATATTACTTTCTTCAACATCAGAGCAAAAAGCTAAATATAAAGAATTAATGACAGATTGGCTTGTTGGAATGGTATTACTCTTTACAATGCAATACATTATGGTATTTGCAAACATTGCTGTAGAGCATTTGACAGATTTATTTAAAAGTATCAATCCAATGGGACAGATTGCATATATTCCAGATAATAATGGGAAGATACAAGAAGAATTAAAAAAGTATAATTTTGAGTTTACAAAAACTCAAGGGGATGATGCAAGAAAAATATTTGTATTTACAGATAGTGCTGGGGATACATATATTGAATGGCATACTGATCTAATGGGACAGCTTAGAATTGCCGTACAAAATGGAAGAGGAACTGGTGAGGAGTATATTGGTTATACAATAATGTTCTTGGTAATGGTTATATACACATTTATATTTTGCTTTATATACATAAAAAGAGTAATATATATGGCTTTTTTAACTGTAATATCGCCACTTGTTGCATTAACATATCCAATAGATAAAGTAAACGATGGTTCGGCACAGGGATTTAATTATTGGTTTAAAGAGTATATTTTTAATTTATTATTGCAACCTATTCATTTATTAATTTATACAATTCTTGTCTCGAGCGCTGTAGAGCTTGCTACAAAAAATATGATATATTCGTTGGTATCTCTAGGTTTTATTACTCAAGCTGAAAAAATTGTAAGACAAATGTTTAATTTTTCAAAAGCAAGTACGCCAGGTGTTTTCTCTGGAGCTGCGGGTGCAGCTATGGCTATGACAGGAATGAGATGGCTAATGGGACATGGACCTAAAGGATCAATGGGTGGACAAAAAAATAATGGAACTTCAGGAGGAACATCTAATTCTGATAATGGTGGAAAATTAAGAACTAAAGATGATAAAAATAGTTTTAACAGTAGCAATAATAGAAGTATTTTAATTGGTTCAGAAGGTGGATTAGGAGGAAACTCTGGCGGACATGGAAATTCGACTGGTGTGTTTAATAGAATTGGAGAAAGCGCAGACGGAGCAAGTAGTAATGAGCCAGGTTCATTATCTTTTCTTGAAAGAATGAGAGATGCAGAGTTAGAAGAAACACCATATATACCGGATAATGAGCAACTTCAAATGTGGGATAATGACGCAAGATATGGAAACAGTGGTGGTGGAATGACATATTCAGATGATGAATATAGTCAAATTTTAAGAGATAGTGGATATAGTGAGGATGAAATCGCGCAAATAATGGGAGAGCCTAGTGGATCAACAGCTTTTCTTGAAAAAATGAGAGATGCAGAATTAGAAGAAACACCATATATACCGGATAATGAGCAACTTCAAATGTGGGATAATGACGCAAGATATGGAAACAGTGGTGGTGGAATGACATATTCAGATGATGAATATAGTCAAATTTTAAGAGATAGTGGATATAGTGAGGATGAAATCGCGCAAATAATGGGAGAACCAACTGGTTCTACAATACAAGATAATACAGGACAAATTGAAATGGAAACAGAAAGTGGAACAGAAAACACAATAGAAGAGAATAAATCAGGATTAAGAAATGCTATAGGTGCAGTTGCAACTGCATATGGAGAGGGAATGACAGAAAAAATAGCAAGGGGATTATTAAATGCAAAACCTGGAAGAGCAATAGGTGGAGCAATAGGAGCTGCAGCTTTGGGAACAATTGGAGTAGCAGCAGGAGTTGCTTCAGGAGATTTGAAAAGTGTAGTTACAGATGGAGTAGCAGGAGTAGCAGGAGGATATAAATTAGGATCTGGTCTTGTTAATTCAGCAACAAATGCATTAAGCGTAGATGGACTAGGAGAAGAGTTTCAAAAGGCATACTACGGAGAAGAGAAAGTGGCAGAGCTTAATAGAAAACAAAAAGCAACTTCTAAGGAAAATATAGATAAAGTCATGGAAAAATATAATATAAAATCAAGAAAAGAAGCTAAGGAAAAAGCAGAAAAACTATCTGAATACTGGAGACATGATGACAAATTAGAATTTGATCATATTATTAAATTGGATAAAGCTAAGGATGATGTAGGTTTACCAAGTACACTAAATAATAAAGAAAAAATTATTGTACAAGCAAATAGCGATATAAATAAATATGGTATTGCAAACATTAAAGGTGATAAAGACAGATTAGAAACTGCAAAACAGTTTAATTTAGATCATCCTGAATTAAAATTAACTGAAAAACAGGCTTTAGCATATATTGACAGATTAAGAAAGATACATAATAAAATAAATGATTAATAAACTTATTAAAAAGTTATATAACATTATGAATGAGTAAAATTTAAAGTAGCTAATAAGAATTTTTGTTATTAGCTACTTTTATATATGTAAAAAATATGATATAATTATAAAAAAAGAGAAAAAATAAGCAGTTGAAAGGACTTGATCTTTTATGAAAGATAAATTAAAAAATATTTTTAATTTAAGTAAATTATATATAAAAGAAAATGATGAAAGTTTAAATATTATAAATATGGAAACAAAAAGAGTAAATAAAAAATCATATTTATTTTGGGCTTATGTGATTTTATTTTTTGGAATTATTTATTTAAGTTCAGAAATAATTAGCTATGCAGTAAAAATTGGAAAGCCACAAATATTTTTAAATGGATTTTTACTAGCTTTAGAAATATTAATAACAATTAGAACAATAATGGTAAGTATGAATGTATTTTATTTTTCAAAAGATATAGAAAATATTTTACATTTACCAATAAAGCCGATAGAAATATTAATTTCAAAATTTTGTACAATTCTGTTTATGAATTATGAATTTGAATTAATTTTTGCATTAGCACCATTATTTATTTATGGAATATATACTTTATCAAAAATTATATATTTTTTTAATTTAATTTTGATATTAATTATTTTTCCGATATTTGCAACATTAATTGTAAGTATTTTAATGATCTTTTTAATAAAAACATTTGGAAATTTATTTAAAAATAAAGATTTGATGCAATTAATTATTTCATTTATTTTAATTTTTGCATTAATGTTTGGTGCAAATAAAGCTATAGAATATGTGTTTAATAATGCAGAATTTATTGAACAAAATCAGGAGTTTGTTTTAAATAAAATTAATGATAAAATAATAAAAATAAATAATTATTTTTTAAATATTAATCCATCAGCTCAAGTTTTGCAAAATAATAATATAATAATTAATTATCTAAAATTAATTTTAATTAATATTTGTGGATTTGTTTTATTTATTTTTATGGGAAATAAATTGTATTTAAAACAATTATTAAAAGCAAATTTTTACACGAAAAAAATAAAAAGGAATAAAAAAGTAAAAATTAAAAAAAGCTCAAAGGGAATTTCTTATATAAAAAAGGAATTTAAATTATTAAGAAAAAATCCTATTTTCTTAATACAGAGTATTTATCCTGTAATTATGATGACAGTTTTAATTTGTGTTTTAACAATAGCGATTGTACCTGCATATAACCAGCTTATTCAAAAAGACGAATATCAAGAGATAAGAGAGGGAATGGAGTTTAATATAGAAGCAGTGTGTATTATTTTAGGAATATTACAAATAACAGGGTTGTTTAATTATACTTCTATAACGTCTTTTTCAAGAGAAGGAAAAAATGCTTTTGTTATGAAAATTTTGCCTATTAGTTTATATAAGCAATTTATATATAAAAATATTCCGCAAATTATTTTAAATATAATTTCTGCAGGAGCTATTTTAGCAGTTATTAATTTACAAATTCCCGCAATAGGTTTAAATTATATTTTAGTTATTTTTGGATTATCAGTATTACTTACAATTATTAATAGCTTTATTTTGTGTTTAATTGATTTGATTATGCCAAAATTAAAATGGGATGCAGAATATGAGATTTTAAAAAATAGCAAAAATAAATTATTACAATATGTGCTTATTATTTTTAATATTTTATTTTTAATATTTATGAAAGATTTATTTGAAAAACATAATTTGAATATCTCTTTGAGAGTTTTTGCAGGTATTCTAATTTTTATAATTTTTATTTTAAATATTGTATTTTATAAATTTAAAAATAAATTATATAAAAAAATAACTACTATATAATTATAGAGATTTGTGATTTAACAGGAGAGCAAAAGTTTTAATATATAAAATTAACAAGAAATCGGATGGAGCTTCTAAGTTATATAAATTTAAAATAAATGAGATAGAAAGGAAGTTTTAATAATGATAAAAATACAAAATGTTTCTAAATCATATAAAGAAGGTACTAAAGTAATAGAAAATATTGACCTAGAAATAAAAAATGGAGAAATATTTGGTTTCATTGGGCAAAATGGGGCTGGAAAGACAACAACAATAAAAATGATGACAGGAATTTTGGAAATAGATGAAGGAGATATTTTTATTGATGGCAAAAGCATTACAAGTGAGCCAATTGAAGCCAAAAAAAATATTGGATTAGTTCCAGATAGTCCGGATATGTTTCTAAAGTTTAAAGGAATAGAATATTTGAATTTTATTGCAGATTGCTATAATGTGAGCAAAGAAGATAGAACTCAAAAAATAGAAAAATATTCAAAAGAATTTGAAATTTATGATGAGTTAGAAAATAAAATAGAAAGCTATTCTCATGGAATGAGACAAAAAATTGTAATAATAGGAGTACTTTTACATAATCCACAAAATTGGATATTAGATGAACCTATAACAGGTTTAGACCCAAAAAGCTCGTATGATTTAAAAACATTAATGAAAGAACATGCTTCACAAGGTAAAACAGTTTTCTTTTCTACACATATTTTAGAGATCGCAGAAAAATTGTGTGATAGAATTGCAATTATAAATAAAGGTAAAATTGTTTTTGTGGGAACTTTAGAGGAGCTACGAAAAAAATATGGGGAAGAAAATTCACTTGAAGAGATATTTTTAAGGATTATTGGTGAAAAATAATAAGTGATCCCCAAAGATCACTTATTGTTTGTTTCTGAAAAAATAAATATAAAACACAATTATTGCAATAAAAAATATTAAATAACCACTACCTACAAAATTAATTATATATTTATTTATAAATGGAATATTTAAAATAATAAATATAATTAAAAATGTAAGTACAACTGCAATAAATGTTTTTAATTTTTCACTTAAATTAAATTTAAAATTATTTTTATTTATGTTATTGTAATTTGTATGTTGATTATTATAACTATTTTGAGCATTATTGTTATTTTCATTATGATTTTTTTTGCTATTTGGTTGAGTATAATTTTTCGCCCATGTATTGTCATACATATTTGAATATTGCTTTTTTGCATAATTATTTTTATTATACAAATTATTAAAATAATTTAATTCTTTTTTTAAATTCATATTTTCATTTATTATTTCATTATATTTTTCTTGCGAAATAAATTCATTAATTAAATTTAAATCGTATTCGGATTTTTTCAAAGGATCAGATAAAACATCATAAGCTTCATTTATTTCTTTAATATTTTCTTCAGCGATTTGTTTTTCTGAACCTTCTTTCAAATCAGGATGATTTTTTTTAACTAATAGTTTATATGCAACTTTTATTATTTCTGGTGAGGCGTCTTTATCTACTTGTAATATTTTATAATAATTTTTCATTTAATTTCTCCTTAGATTATTATATAAATATTATACACTATTTTTTTTATTTTGAAAAGAGTTAATTGCTATTGACATAATATCATTTTTATGATAAACTAACTATTAATTAAATCATTATTATTTGTTATTAACATTTTTATTAATATTTGCTTATTTATCAAAAGTATTAAATAATAGGAGATGTAGGTTTGCCTATATTATCTAATTTTTATGGAATAATAATAAAAATGTACTTTCAACAATCAGAGCACAATCCTCCGCATATTCATGCAATTTATGGAGAAAGTGTGGGGACTATAGATATTAATACAGGAAAAATGTTGGAAGGAGATTTACCTATAAGAGCTTTACAAATGGCGCAAGAATGGGTAAAGGATAATAAAAGTGAATTATTAAATATGTGGAATACACAAGAATTTAAAAAATTAAAACCATTAAAATAGGGGGAAGTAGCGATGTTTTATAAAATTAAATCGGTAAAGCCACTTGATAATTATGTATTATATGTTACATTTGAAAATGGAGTTAATAAATATTATGATTTAAAATTGATATTTGATAAATGGCAAGAATTTAAAGAGTTAGTTAATAATAGTATACTATTCTCAAATGTTAAAGTTGATATTGGGGGATATGGGATCTCATGGAATGATCATATAGATTTATCATGTAATGAATTATGGGATAATGGACTTGAAAAGATATAGGCAAAAAAGCAAATTTGTACTTAATAAAGTATAAATTTGCTTTTTAATTTTATATAATAGGAAAGTTATTCTTTCATATTATATAAAACCTGATGTGACATTAAGATATTGAAGCTGTGTCATTATCCATATTTTCAATTTCAACTGCTTTTCTTTCATTTTGATTTAAATGAAGATTATCTTTTGCAACTGTCATAAGAAGTTTTAATCTATTTGTTTGGTTTGTTTCACTTGCACCTGGGTCATAATCTACAGGAGTTATATTTGCAAAAGGATATTTACTTCGAATTGTTTTTATTACACCTTTTCCAACAACATGATTTGGAAGACATGCAAATGGTTGCACACAAACAATATTTGGAATATCGTTTTCTATGTATTCTATCATTTCTGCTGTTAAAAACCATCCTTCTCCTGTTTGATTTCCAATAGATAAAATATCTTTTACCTGGTCCTCTAAGTGCCAAATGTTACATGGCATTAGATATTCTTTGTCTGATTGAAATAAAGCTTTTTTCAAATCTTTTTCTAAAATATCTATTAAATTAATTACAATTTTACTTATTTTTGATGAGGTTTTATTTGTTCCAAGCAAAGTATTAAATGTAATTTTATGTGTTGCCATGAATTTGATAAATCCCATAAAATCTGGAAGTACGACTTCTGCACCTTCTTTTTCTAACATTTCTGCAACAAAGTTATTTCCGAATGGGTGGTATTTAATTAATACTTCTCCAACGATTCCAACACGTGGTTTTTCTTCTGACATATCAAGTTCTATTTTTTCAAAATCTTCTACTATATCATAAATTGTTTGTTTAAATTGTTTCCATGTACCTTTTGCAATAATGTTTTTGCTTTTTTCTATCCATTCATTATATAATCTATCTGATTCACCTTTATTTATTTCATAAGCTCTATTTTTATGTAGCATTTTTTGAAGTAAATCTCCAAGCATTATTGAACGTAATAGTTTTTCTATAAGTTTTGGAGTTAGTTTAAATCCTGCATTTTTTTCCATTCCAACTAGGTTAAATGAAATTACAGGTACTTGCTCAAAGCCTGCATCTTTTAGGGCTTTCCTAATAAAACCTATATAGTTTGTAGCTCGGCAGCCACCACCTGTTTGTGACATAATAATTGCTGTTTTGTTTACATCATATTTGCCAGATTCAAGTGCTTCTATAAATTGACCTGTTGTTAAAATTGATGGATAACATGCATCATTATTAACATATTTTAGACCTGTTTCAACTGTATGCTGAGTACATTCTCTTAAAAGCACAGCATTATATCCACATGATTTTAAGGCTGTTTCGAATAATTCAAAATGAACAGGTATCATTTGTGGAATTAATATTGTGTAATCACCTTTCATTTCTTTTGTAAATGGCTTTTTATCAATTCCATAATCACCTTTAGAATGTTCTTTTAATCTTTTATTCATACTAGCTAAAAGTGAACGTATACGTATTTTTACAGCACCTAGGTTATTTACTTCATCTATTTTAATTAGTGTGTACATTTTGTTAAAACTTGTTAATATTTCTTCTACTTGGTCTGTAGTTACTGCATCTACTCCACAACCAAATGAGTTTAATTGCACTAATTCTAAATTGTCATGTTTTCCAACAAAATCTGCAGCTGCATATAGTCTTGCATGAAATACCCATTGGTCAACAACTCTTAAAGGACGTTTTGCTTCTGTTTTATCAGAAATACTGTCTTCTGTTAAAACACATAAACCAAGTGAAGTAATAAGTGTATCTATTCCATGATTTATTTCAGGGTCGATGTGATAAGGTCTTCCTGCTAAAACTATTCCTTTTAGGTTATTTTCTTCAATATATTTTACAGTTTCTTCACCTTTTTTTCTAATATCTTTTTTGCAATTCTGATATTCTTGTTCAGCTTTTTCTGCAGCATTTTGTAATTCTTTTTTATTAAATCCATATTGCTTAAATTCTTCTAATTCCATTATTTTTTTAACTAAATTATCTTTTTCAAATGGTAAAAATGGATTAATAAATTTTACTTTTTTTAGGTCTTCTACATTATTTTTTAGCACTTCAGAATATGAAATTACAATTGGGCAATTGTAGTGATTATCTGCTTTTTCATATTCTTTTCTAGAATATGGAATACATGGATAAAATATTGTATTTATTCCATTTTCAATTAAAGACTCTATATGACCATGTGCTAGTTTTGCAGGGTAACATACAGATTCTGATGGCATAGATTCCATACCTTTTTCGTAGGTTTTACGTGTACTTTTTTCTGAAAGAATTACTCTAAATCCAAGTTCAGTAAAAAATGTAAACCAAAATGGATAGTCTTCATACATATTTAGAACTCTAGGAATTCCAATTGTTCCACGTTTTGCTTCAGATTCTTCTAGTGGGGTATAGCCAAAAATCCTTTCATTTTTGTATTTAACTAAATTTGGTAAATCTGCATTTTTGCTTACAATTCCTGCTCCTTTTTCGCATCTGTTTCCAGATATATATTTTTTGCCATTTCCAAATGTATTTATTGTTAATTTGCAATGGTTTTCGCATTTATTACATCTTGCATGTGTTATTTTTATATCTAATTTATCTAAATCGTCTAATTTTGTTATACTTGAATAATATTCCATATCCATATTTGTTTCGTATTGCTGTTTACATATAAGAGCAATTCCATAAGCTCCCATAAGTCCTGCAATATCAGGTCTTACAACTTGTTTACCAACTATTTTTTCAAATGCTCTTAAAACAGCATCATTATAAAAAGTTCCACCTTGTACAACAATGTGATCTCCTAAAGTATTGGTATCTCTTACTTTCATAACTTTTTGAATTGCATTTTTTATAACAGAATATGATAGACCACTAGAAATATCTCCTACAGAATAACCTTCTTTTTGAGCTTGTTTTATTTTTGAATTCATAAATACAGTACATCTTGAGCCTAAGTCTACAGGCTTGGTAGATTTTAGAGCTTCTTGTACAAAGTCTTTAATGCTTAAGCCCAAGCTTTTTGCAAATGTTTCTATAAAAGAACCACATCCTGAAGAACATGCTTCATTTAGCATAATATTGTCTATTGCTCCATTTTTTAGACGTATATATTTCATGTCTTGTCCACCAATATCTACAATACTTGTAACATCAGGTTCAAATTCTTTTGCAGCAGTATAATGGGCAATTGTTTCTATTTCTCCTAAGTCAAGATTTAGAGCTGTTTGTATTAATTTTTCACCATATCCTGTTACACCACTATAACGTATTTTTGCTCCTTTTGGCAAAACAGAATAAAGCTTTTTTAGCATAGTAATTGTGCTTTGCAAAGGATTTCCTTCATTACTTCCATATAAAGAGAATAGAAGATTTCCATCAATATCAATTAAAGCTAGTTTTGTAGTTGTAGAACCTGCATCTATTCCAATAAAACAGTCTCCTTCAAAATCTTTTAATTCACGTTTTTTAACTTTTGCCTTTTCATGTCTTTGTACAAATTCTCTATACTCTTCTTCATTTTCAAATAATGGTTCTAAAGGCTTAGTTGTTGTATCATGTGAATTTTTTAAATTTTCTATTTTTTGTGCTAAATCTTTGTTAGAAAATGTTTCATCATTTAGGGAATCAAGTGCTGCACCTTTTGCAACTAAAAGATGAGCTTCTTCTGGTACAATTATTTCATCATCCTTTAGTTTTAGAGTTTCTATGAACCTATTTCTAAGTTCAGATAAATATGTTAAAGGACCACCTAAAAAGGCAATTTTTCCTCTAATTGGTCTACCACATGCAAGGCCTGAAATAGTTTGATTTACTACAGCTTGAAAGATTGAAGCTGCAATATCTTCTTTTGCTGCTCCTTCATTAATAAGTGGTTGAATATCAGTTTTTGCAAAAACTCCACATCTTGAAGCAATAGGGTAAATTGTTGTATATTTTTTTGCATATTCATTTAAACCTGTTGGATCTGTATGAAGAAGTGAGGCCATTTGGTCAATAAATGCACCTGTACCTCCAGCACAAGTACCATTCATACGTTGCTCAATAGATTGATCAAAATAGATTATTTTTGCATCTTCTCCACCAAGTTCAATTACAACATCTGTTTGAGGTATGTATTTTTCTACAGCTCTTTTGCAACTTACAACTTCTTGAATAAAGCTAACCCCTAGAAATTTTGCAACAGAAAGAGCTCCTGAGCCTGTTAATGCAAGTGTAAACTCAGAATTTGGAAAATCTTCGTTTAGCTTTTTTAGCACATTACAGACTGTATTTTTTGTGTCTGAATAATGCCTTTGATAATCTTTATATATTGTTTCTTTTTTTTCATTCATTACTATAATTTTTACTGTAGTAGAGCCTACGTCAAGGCCTACGTGAAGTATGTTTTTATTCATAAATTTAGTCTCCTTTTTAAGCTACATTAATATCATTTTTTGCTTATATTGTGTGAATATTTTTCGTACCCCTATTGTATATGAAATTTGATGAAAAGTCAAATTAAAAAAATAACTAAAAAACATAGAACATATAAAAAATCTGTGTATTCATGATACACAGATAAATTATTTAATGTCTCTTATAAGTACAAGTATATATTTTTTCTTTTGATACAGTTTTTCCGTTAAGGCTTAAAGTTCTGTAAGTTACAGATTTTGTGTATGTAGAAGATTGACTAATAATAGAAGCATTAACTTTAACATCATATTCTGGTTCTTCTTTTACACCATAAATTTTAAATTTTGCAACTCCACCTGAAACAGAGCATTCTATTTTTATAGCAAATTTTCTTGAATTTTTAAATTTAAAATCTTTAGAACCATAAACAACTGTTGCATCTCTTCCAGCGCCTACATAAGAAGGAACAAATTGATGGTTATGAAGTTCTACTATATCAAGATTTGCAAATAGTGCAGCATTAAATAGTGTTGTAGAAATTTGACAAATTCCACCACCTAAGCCATCTACGACTTCTCCATTTTGATAAATTGCAGCATTTTTATATCCTGCAGCTATAGTTCTTTCTCCAACTACTTTGTTATATGAGAAAGTTTCTCCTGGAAGTAAAACTGTTCCATTTATTTTTTTAGCGGCAAGTTTTAAATTTGTGGTTCTACTTGGGTTATTAACATAGTTTGTAGAGAAACTTGCAAGTAAATTTGGAAAGGCTTTTTTTCCTATACTATTTGTAGTAACTTTAGGATAAATGGTTTTTAATGGAATTTTGCATTCTTTATCTAAATTGGCTAATTTTTTCTTTGCTTCTTCCAAACTTATTTTAAAGTCTACGCCATTTTCAGAAGGATATACAGCATAAGGATTTGTTGTGTAATATGCATCTTTTGCATCTTTATGTACTTCGTTATATATTTTATCAATGTCTATATTTTTTGGTTTTTGATTAATTAAACTAATTTCTATAGGAGTTGATAAATAGCTAAAATCTTGAATTTTTGTTTTTATATCTGTAGCTGTTTTAGCAGAATCCACAGAAAATCCATCTGTTCCTTTTGTTATAATTAAATTTGATTTTTCTATATAGTAGCTACTTTCAACAACCGCATTTGGTAAATCTTTTGACATTTTATCTAATGTAGATATTAGTAACTTTTCATCTAAAGAATATGATGGTGTAATATCTACTTCATTTATCATTGCATTAAAAATATCAAAAGTATCTTTAAATAATGTACCAGATTTGCCTATAGAAAATGCATAATTTATGGCTGAATTTATGTCAAAATTTAAATTGATTTCTGTTGGATTTATGGCTGATTCATAATCTTTGGAAATTAATTTGATATCTGTGTTTTTTATAGAATCAAATTTTTCAGAAATAGCAATTAAAGCTTCAGCCTTTGTTTTTTTAGATACGTCAATACCATATATTTTTATACCATTTGTTATTTTATCATTATTACTTATGTTATATATTGCAAATCCACCAAAAATAATTAATAAAATTAATATTAAAGATATAAAAAATATTAAAACATAAAACAATGTGTGCTTTGGCTTTTTTATATTTTGGGAGTTTTGTTGCTCCATTTTTTTTAATGCTTTTGGTTTTTCTTCTTCTACTATTTCTACTTTTTCTTCTTGTATAATCATTGTTTCACTCCTACATAAATATTATAAAATTCATTTAATTTTAGTTGAATATGTACTTACTATACAACTAAAGATATCTAATCGTGTCGTATTTTGTCTACACTAATAATTTACAATATTTTAGCGAGTTTGTCAATGGATTTTTTAGGGATTTTCAGAAATTGTTGTGTATTCTTGGCTAAGTCCATCTTTTGTTTCATTATTTATTAAAATTTTAATAGAATCTACTTCATTCAATTGTGTTAAAGAATCTAAAATGCTATTTATAATATTATATTTTTGTGTATCATCTTTAAAATTTAAAAATTCGTCGGAAAAATTAAGAGTTACACAATTATTTTGTATATTTGCATCAATTAATCGTGTATTTTCTGGAAAAATATTTTGAAGGGTACTAGTTTCAGGTCCTTCAATTAGTTTTTCTACAATTAATTTATATGGATTTTTTAATAATTCATTTGTATTTACTGATCTACCTTCTGATTTTAGGTTATTTGTTTCAGGATTTAAAAAGTATAAATTTATTGAAGTTTGGCGAGTTTGATTTTCACTGATTTCTTCTTGTGGTGTATAATCCATATATTCACTATTTTTTGTAATAGAAATATTGTTTATTAAAAAATATGCTAAAATACCAATTATAATTAAAATAATTACTATTACTACAGGTCTTTTTTCCATAATGTTTCCTTTCTTCGAAGCTACTAAAACGAACAATTTTTAGTTGGAAAAATAAATAGATATAACTAAAAAAGTCGCAATAATAACTATATAAAAAATATTAAAAAAGTATAACAAAATTCCCTAGGTGAATTTCGTACTTTAATACTAATTATTATTTTTGTGTTGTCCTTTTTAGAACTAAATTATTAATGTGAGTTGAAAATTTTTAATAATTTATTGCATTCCGTTTTGGTCGGAACATTTTATACAATTTTATATAATTAGAGAATCTTTTAAAATCACGCAAAAAAAATTCAACTTCATTTAAAGAATTAAATGTATTTTTCTTTATTTTTTTAAAATTCATTTTTTTATTTGAATTTGGCTTTTTCATTGAAAAATCTCCTTTTTTGTAGTATAATATGAATGAAAATTGCTTTTTGTTATTATTTTTAGCAGCATTAATTGTAAATATATTAGAGTAGATCAAAATTTTAAAATAGTTGGAAAGTTCCACATAACACTATTGACATAAAAGAAATTTACCTCTTGAAATCGCATAAAAAAGAATTTAAAGCATTTTTCAACATACATTATATTTTTAAAAAAAGAGTATACATAAAAATAGCTTAGAAAAGAAATTTAAACTATTCGGAACTTTCCGACTATTTTATTGCATAGGAAAAATCGTCAGATTTTTCCGGAGCAACAAGGTTAAGTTTCTTTGATTCGTGCGGTTGCGAAGCAACCTGCACATGTGGCGAAGCCACTTTTCTTATGATTAAGCTATAAATATTTAATAATTATGCTTTTATTGAATGATATTTTTTTAAGTTATAAATGTTATCAAATGAAAAAAAAAATTAGCAGAAAAAATCTTAAAATATAGAGCAATAGAAAAATGCATAAAAATATAATAAGAAAGCCAAAAAATCTAGAAATTTTTAAAACAATTAATTTAAGGAGCAAAAATGGAATTAAAGGAAAATGAAAGAATAGATGATTTAGAATTTAAAAATTTAAAAATAATTCAAAATAAAGAAGGATTTTGTTTTGGAATAGATAGTGTGTTACTTTCGGATTTCGCTAAAGATATGAGATATAATTCAAAAGTAATTGATTTGGGAACAGGAACTGGAATAATAAATCTCTTACTTTCAGGAAAGACCAATGCAAAAGAGTTTGTTGGTGTAGAAATTCAAAAAGAAGTTGCAGAGATGGCTAAAAGGAGTGTAAAATTAAATAATTTAGAAAATAAAATAAAAATAATAAATGAAAATATTTTAAATTTAAAAAATATTCTTGAGCCAAAAAGTTTTGACGTAGTTGTTACAAATCCACCATATAAAAAAATTAATACAGGACTTATAAATGAAGAAAATAAAAAACAAATTTCAAGACATGAAATTACTGCTAGTTTAGATGATTTTATTCATATTTCAACATATTTGTTAAAAGATTTTGGAGAATTTTATATGGTACATAGGCCTGACAGATTGGTCGATATTTTTTGTGCTATGAGAAAAGAAAAAATTGAGCCAAAATTAATTAAATTTGTTTATCCAAATAAAAATAAAAAAGCAAATTTGGTATTGATTAAAGGTGTAAAAAAAGGGAAGCCATTTTTGAAATATGAAAATAATTTATTTGTTTATAATGAAGACGGGACTTATACTAATGATATTTTAAAAATTTACAATAAAATCTAATAATTATTTTTTTTAATTTATCCTGAAGTTGCGATGCTTAGGTTAATAAATTTTAGAAATAAGAAAGGACTAAAAATGAGTGGAAAATTATATTTAGTTGCAACACCTATAGGCAATTTAGAAGATATTACTTTAAGGGCAATTAGGATTTTAAAAGAAGTTGATTTAATTGCTGCAGAGGATACAAGAAATACTTTAAAATTATTAAATCATTTTGAAATAAA
>Ga0310691_10003264_pt1 | contig 19813 bp, 19 predicted proteins | sample 176DNAGHGlowgp2_FD_203887 | JGI IMG/M metagenome (GOLD analysis project Ga0310691, IMG submission 203887) | Sheep rumen microbial communities from Palmerston North, Manawatu-Wanganui, New Zealand - 1766 DNA GHGlow gp2 (v2) (version 2) | ecosystem: Host-associated > Mammals > Digestive system >...
CATTCTACTTGCCCACGCAGAAGTGTTTGAAGATGTTTCCCAACACCTCGTTGGGGGTTATCTGGCCGCCGGTAATCTCGGCGAGAATGTCGAGGGCCTGGCGGAGGTCTTCGCTGAGCAGGTCGCCGCTCATCTGCGCTTCGAGACCTTCGATGACGCGACGGATAGCCTGGCGGGCACGGACCAGGGCATCGTAGTGGCGGGCATTAGTTACAATGATGTCTGCGTCGGAGGTCTTGGGTGCGGCATCGACGAGTTGCCGACGAAGGGCATCTAGCCCTGTGCCGTATTTGGCTTGGAAGATTGGTGTCTTGTTCTCGATGCGGATGACGGTCTGGTCGTCGCGAGCCTCGATGTCGGGGTAGGGCACGCCGGGTTCTTTCATCAGCAGAATGATGCGGGCGCGGCGGGCGGCGGCTATAGAACGCTCGATGCCGAGCTGCTCGATGGTGTCTGATGTGTGGCGTATGCCTGCGGTGTCGATGAATCGGAAGGTGATGCCGTCCAGCGTCATGGTGTCTTCGATGGCATCGCGGGTGGTGCCTTGAATGTCGGAGACGATGGCGCGCTCCTCGCCCAGCAGGGCGTTGAGCAGCGTACTCTTGCCTACGTTGGGTGCTCCGACGATGGCTACGGGAATGCCGTTCTTCAGAGCGTTGCCCGTCTGGAAGGTATTGGCCAGACGTGTGATGTGGGCGTCAATCTGCTGCGCTAGACGTAGCAGTTCGCTGCGGTCGGCAAATTCCAGGTCTTCGTGGTCGGAGAAGTCGAGCTCGAGTTCGAGTAGCGAGGTGAGCTTGAGCAGTTGTTCGCGCATGGTTGCCAACTCCGAGGAAATGCCGCCGCGCAGCTGACTCATGGCGAGGTGGTGGGTGGCGCGATTGGTAGAGGCGATGAGGTCTGCTACGGCCTCTGCCTGCGAGAGGTCCATCTTGCCGTTCAGATAAGCTCGCATGGTATATTCACCGGGCTCAGCCATCCGACAGCCGTGCTGTACCAGAAGCTCTAATACCTTATTTAATATATAGCGTGAGCCGTGACAGGAGATTTCTACGGAGTCTTCGCCGGTGTAGGAGTGGGGGACCCGGAAGATGGAGACCATGGCTTCGTCGATGATTTCGGAGCCGTCGGTGATGTGGGTATAATGGATGGTGTTGGCTGCGACTGTGTCGCAGCATACTGAACAGAGGGAACTTACAGCAGAAAGGGCAGCGGAGCCGCTGACGCGGATGATGCCAAGGGCTCCGCCTGGAGCTGTTGCGAGTGCGCAGATTGTGTCGTTGTTGCTCATTTCTTTTTAGCCCAAGTATTAGCAAGAACGACAACAACAAAGGTAATGACAATGAAAAAGAACGTAGCAGTCAATACATTTTCTCTGTCCTCACCGATGAAGGATAAAAGTGTACAGAAACATGCTGAAATGACGCTGACGATAGCCATCAGAATGCGCAACCGGTTGATATTGATTCCTTTACGCTCTTCCTCAGATGATGTGTTGTAACCGGCAATGAGTTTATCGCCCTTGCCCATCAGAAAGATGGCGGCAAGGACAATAAACAACGCTGCAATGACAAAACCGCCTATATTCATATTCTGTCGAGTACTTTCTGGATGAGGGTGTCGATACTGTTTTTATAGTCGGTGTTCATCTTCTGGGCATAGCGGTTGGCGATGACCATGCAGCAGGTCATGGCGCGATGGCCGAGTAGGGAAGCAAGACCGGCGAGGGCCGAAGACTCCATCTCGAAGTTGCAGATCTTCATGCCGTCATATTCGAATGACTCAATTTTCTGGTTTTGCTCAGGGTCGGCAATTTCGGCCCTCAACTGGCGTCCCTGCGGGCCATAGAAGCCACCGCAAGCAACGGTATAGCCGCGTACCATATCATCTTGGGCTATTTGCTCTATCAGTTCAGCATCAGCTACTGATACGTATGGTGCACCCTTGATGGTGTCCCACTGCATATACTGGGTGAAGGCACGTTCCATCGGTATGTCACAAACTACATTGCGTCCGGCATAATAGTTGAGGAGCCCGTCGAAACCAATGCTCTTCACGGAGGCTACGAAGCAACCAGTGGGTGTGAAGGGTTGCAATCCGCCACAAGTGCCGATTCGCACCATCGTCAGTGTGCGGTGCTCGTCTTTTTCAGTGCGTGTAGCATAGTCGATATTAGCCAGCGTATCCAGTTCGTTCACCACGATGTCGATGTTGTCGCAGCCGATGCCATGACTCTGGCATGTGATGCGCTTACCTTTGTATGTACCCGTGATAGTATGGAACTCACGGCTGCTGACTTCACACTCTTGCGTGTCGAAGTGTGCAGCTACAGTATTTACTCGGGCAGGGTCGCCCACTAAGATTACTCGGTCAGCCAGCTGTTCGGGCTTCAGATGGAGGTGGAAACATGAACCATCCTGATTGATGATGAGTTCTGATTCTGGAAATGTTCTTTTTGCCATAAGTGTAATTTTGATGTTTTCGGCAAATTTAGTCATTTTTTGTTTATTGTCCAAATTTTGTGGCGGTTTTTTGGTTTTCTTCTCGCTTATTCGTACCTTTGCAGCCAAATAGAAATTAGACAGCAATGGAAATCAAACAAGCAGAATTCTCGTTATCGGCTCCCATGGTGTCAATGTGTCCTAAGGATAACAAACCCGAATATGCATTCATCGGCAGATCGAATGTGGGCAAGTCGAGCCTTATCAACATGCTTACCAACAACCGAAAGTTGGCCAAGACATCGTCGACACCAGGAAAGACTTTGCTTATCAATCATTTTATTATTAACCGCGAATGGTATCTGGTCGACCTGCCTGGCTATGGCTATGCCAAACGCTCCAAGAAGGAGGTTGACAAGTTGGACCAGATGATTCGTGGCTATATTCTGCAACGACAGCAGTTGGTTAATGTCTTTGTGCTGGTTGATATCCGGCTGGAACCACAGAAGATTGATCTTGAGTTTATGGAGTGGCTGGGGCTTTCGAGCATACCCTTCAGCATAGTATTCACCAAAGCAGACAAGCTGACACCCAACAAGTGTCGGCAAGCGGTTGAGACTTATAAGAAAACGCTTTCTGAGACTTGGGAGGAGATGCCTCCGATGTTTGTCACGTCTGCCGAAAAGAAAGATGGCAGAGACGATGTGCTCGATTATATCGGCCAGATTAATATTTCTCTTAATTCTTAACATCCTCTCAATCTCAATGTTACATGACTCCCTATCTTGACGTACAACATCTCAGCAAATCGTTTGGTGCCTTGCAACTGTTTCAGGACATCAGTTTCTCGATTGGTGAAGGCCAGCGGGTGGGACTGATAGCCAAGAACGGTACAGGTAAGTCGACGCTGCTCTCCATTTTATCGGGCAAGGAAGGCTACGACTCGGGGGACATCGTGTTCAGACGTGACCTGAAGGTGGGATTCCTGGAACAATCGCCGATGTTCGATCCAGATGAGTCGGTGCTCGATGCTTGCTTCAACCATCAGGGGGAAGAAGAGAAGGTGTTGAAGGCTAAACAAGTGCTGACACAGCTGAAGATACGTAACCTCCAGCAACGTATGGGAGAACTGAGTGGTGGACAGCAGAAGCGAGTGGCTTTGGCCAATGTGCTGCTGACGGAACCCGACTTGCTGATTCTGGACGAGCCTACCAACCACCTGGACCTGGAGATGATAGAATGGCTGGAAGGATATTTGCAACGGGGCAATCGTACGTTGCTTATGGTAACTCACGACCGTTTCTTCCTGGATAGGGTGTGCAGTATCATCTTGGAACTGGACGACCACACCATCTATACCTACCGAGGCAATTATGCCTACTATCTGGAGAAACGCCAGGAACGTATAGACAACCGTCGTGCGGAAATTGCACGTGCAAACAACCTCTACCGTACTGAGTTGGAGTGGATGCGCCGTATGCCTCAGGCTCGCGGCCATAAGGCCCGCTATCGTGAGGATGCTTTCTATGAACTGGAAAAGGTTGCCAAACAACGGCTTGAGGAGCGTCAGCTGCGACTGAATGCCTCGAATCTATATATAGGTAGTAAGATCTTCGAGTGTCAGTACATATCGAAAAACTACGATGATACTATTATCTTGAAGGATTTCTACTATAACTTCTCACGTTTTGAGAAGATGGGTATCGTTGGAAACAACGGTACTGGCAAGTCAACTTTCATCAAGATGCTGCTGGGATTGGTGCCTGTCGACAGCGGAAAGATTGTAGTAGGCGATACGGTTCACTTTGGATATTTTTCTCAAGAAGGTCTCCGGTTCGACGAGCAGCAGAAGGTGATTGATGTTGTGCGCGACATTGCCGAATATGTAGATTTGGGTGGAGGCCGGAAATTGTCGGCTTCCCAACTGTTGCAGCACTTTCTGTTCACCAACGAGCAGCAATACAACTACGTCTTTAAACTCAGTGGTGGCGAGCGACGTAAGCTATACCTCTGTACCGTCTTGATGCGTAATCCCAACTTTCTGGTACTTGATGAGCCTACCAACGACCTTGACATCGTTACGCTTCAGATACTCGAGGAATACCTTCAGGACTTTCCCGGTTGTGTTATTGTAGTCTCGCACGATCGCTACTTTATGGACAAGGTGGTTGATCATCTGCTGGTGTTCAAAGGACAAGGCGAAATCAAGGATTTTCCAGGCAACTACACTCAATATCGGGAGTGGGCTACAATGGAGCAAGCCAAAGATGCCAAAGCACCCGTCAGTGCAGCTGTACCCCCGAAGTCCAGCTATCGCCACGACGACCGTCGTCGTCTGTCGTATAAGGAAAAACGTGAGATGGAACAGTTGGAGAAAGACATTGCAGCCCTTGAATCAGAACAAAAGCAGATAGAAGAAGCCCTCTGTGGCGGCACAACCTCTGTAGAAGAAATAACCGCAATGAGCAAACGTCTGCCACAGCTGAAAGCCGAACTTGACGAAAAATCGATGCGTTGGCTGGAACTGGCAGAAGTCGAAAATTGAAAGCATGATACAACAACAATATCCTTCCCAACTGCTGGAACGTGCCGTCCAAGAATTCAGTAAGCTTCCAGGAATAGGTCGCAAGACGGCCCTTCGACTGGTGCTCCACTTGCTGCATCAGGATGCTGACGAGGTGGGGCAGTTCGCTGAGGCCATCAGTCGTATGAAGCAGGAGGTGAAATATTGCAAAATTTGCCATAACATCAGTGACAGTGAAACCTGTCCTATCTGCAGCGACCCGCGTCGTGATGGCTCAACCATCTGTGTGGTGGAGAACATTCAAGACGTGATGGCTATTGAGAATACCCAGCAGTACAACGGTCTTTATCATGTCTTAGGAGGTGTTATCTCACCCATGGACGGCATAGGTCCCAGCGACCTTGAGATTGACTCTTTAGTATCGCGCGTCAGCGAGGGTGAGGTAAAAGAGGTTATTCTGGCACTGAGCTCCACGATGGAAGGCGACACCACCAATTTCTATATCTTCCGCCGTCTGGCACCATATACCGATGTCAAGTTGAGCATCATAGCCCGTGGCATCAGTGTGGGCAATGAGCTGGAGTATACCGATGAGGTGACGCTGGGCCGCTCCATACTAAATCGTACTCCCTTTGAAGGAAAATAACTCAAAATAAGATATGGAATATGAACAATGAAAGTATACAATTCATTCTGACCACCGCTATGATCCTGCTGACGCTTGGCGCAGCCTATGGAGGTCTGCGCCTGGTGAACTGGAGTTGGCAGCGCCGTATGGCGGTCATTATGTTGCCGTTGCTGCTCAATGCAGTGCTGTATCTGATATATCGCACCACACCCTTCTTCTATCTTGGGGTCATCCTGTTGCTTTGTCTTCCATTTGTATGGCCAAGAAAGTCAGCATAGTCATTGTCAGCTACAATGTCTGCCAACTGTTGGACGATTGTCTGCAGAGTGTCAGTAAAGCTCTCGAAGGTATCGATGGCGAGATATTCGTAGTTGACAATAATTCCTCAGATGGCACAGTCGACGCATTAGAACCACTGCATCCTGCCGTTCGGTTTATAGTCAATCAGGAGAATGTAGGCTTTGCGCGTGCTAACAATCAGGCTATCCGCATGTCTGACAGCGAATATGTATTGTTGTTGAATCCAGACACCGTGGTCTACGAACCCACCATTCGCGAAACGCTGCACTTTATGGATGCTCATCCCGAAGCGGGTGGGGCAGGAGTACGTATGTTGACCCGCGAGGGAACACCAGCTCCTGAGTCGCGCCGTGCTATTCCCACACCTTGGGTGGCCTTGCTCAAGATGTTAGGCTTTACCCGACGATACTATATGAGAAATCTTTCTTGGGACCAGCCTGGACGCATCGAGGTTATTAGCGGAGCTTACTGTATGCTTCGCCGTAAGGCATTGGACGACGTGGGACTACTGGACGAGAGTTTCTTCATGTATGGTGAGGATATCGATTTGTCATACCGTCTGCTAAAAGGAGGTTGGCAGAACTGGTACATACCGCAGGACATTGTTCATTATAAAGGCGGTTCCACACAGAAGTCCTCCTATCGCTATGTTCATACCTTCTATCAGGCAATGCTCATTTTCTTTCACAAACACTATAGTCATTTGAGCGTTGTCTTTTCGCTGCCCATCCGCATGGCAATCTATTTCCGTGCCATGCTGGCTTTGCTGCAGATGGGCATGGAGCGCCTACACCAATTTATTCATCCCAGTCAGAAATAAATATGAAAGAACTGCCCTACATCCGTCTGCGTGCCATCGAACCAGAAGACCTTGACTTGCTATATCGTATAGAGAACGATCGTGAACTATGGAATGTTGGATCCACCAATGTACCTTACTCTCGCTATACCCTGCACGATTATCTGGCAACATCCAGTGATGACATCTATGCCGACCGGCAGGTGCGGCTGGTTATAGAGAACAGTGAAGGCGAGGCAGTGGGGCTGGCTGACATCGTGCGTTTCGAACCGCAACATCAGCGTGCTGAGACCGGCATAGTCATCCTGAACCACCAGCGGCGTCGCGGTTATGCGCTGGCTGCACTCTTCCAGCTGTCCGAATATGCTTTAAACATCCTGCACCTCCATCAGCTCTATGCCGTTGTGAAGGCAGACAACGAGGCTGCCATGCATCTGTTCAGTGCGGCTCGTTTTGTACCTCAAACTATGCTGAAAGATTGGCTTTTCGATGGCAGAAATTACCATGATGCATGGCTGATGCAAAGTTTTTTATAAACTTTTCGCCAAAAAGTTTTGCAGTTTCGAAAATTCTGTGTACCTTTGCACCCGCTTAACGACAGAAGCGACCTATGAAGGTGCGTTAGTTCAGTAGGTTAGAATGCCTGCCTGTCACGCAGGAGGTCACGAGTTCGAGTCTCGTACGCACCGCCACACGGAGTCGCAGAAACGTTAAAAGCAAGGTGCGTTAGTTCAGTAGGTTAGAATGCCTGCCTGTCACGCAGGAGGTCACGAGTTCGAGTCTCGTACGCACCGCTGAAGAAACAATGGAGCTCACTAGAATCAGGATGGTTCGGGTGAGCTTTTTCAATAACTGAAAAGCAATGATGAAAAAAATATCATTTCTGTTCCTCGTCCTGTTGTTGCCCTTGAGTATGAGCGCACAGCGTCGCGGTGTGTCAATCCTTGGCGATTCTTACAGTACCTATCGTGGCTTTGTGCTTCCGGACACCAATTATGTGTGGTATCCGCGCGACAGCGTTCAGCACAACGATGTGATGAATGTTCGCCAGACTTGGTGGCACCAGTTTTTGCGCAAGGGAAATTTCCGGCTCTGCCAGAACAATTCTTTCTCAGGTGCTACTATCTGTCATACAGGATATAACGGCGAAGATTACAGTGATCGCTCGTTCGTCACCCGCGTCCCTTTCTTAGGTTCGCCAGATATCATCATTGTCTTTGGCGGCACCAACGATTCATGGGCTAAGTCGCCCATCGGAAACTTTCAATACGAGGGATGGACACGTGACGACCTCTATAGTTTCCGTCCGGCAATGGCCCATATGCTGTCGTCCCTGCAAGACCACTACCCAGGTGTTGATATCTACGTCGTCATCAATACAGATCTGTCTGCTGAGGTAACTACCTCTATGAAGACCATCAGCGACCACTACGGCATACGATGGATTCAACTCCACGACATCGACAAGCAATGGGGGCATCCATCGCAGTTAGGCATGCGACAGATAGCTGATCAGTTAACTCAGATTATTCAATAGCAAAAAACAAACGATATTATGAAACAGACAATTCTTGTTACTGGCGGTACTGGTTTCATAGGAAGCCATACCACCGTGGAACTACAAAATGCAGGCTACCAAGTAGTCATTGTCGACAATCTCTCAAACTCCAATGCCAATGTTGTTGATGGCATAGAGAAGATTACGGACCAGCGTCCCATCTTTGAAAAGGCCGACTGCTGTGACATGGAGGCAATGGAGCGTATCTTCCAGAAGTATCCTGCTATCGAGGGAATCATACACTTTGCAGCCTCGAAGGCTGTAGGCGAGAGTGTGGCGAAACCTTTGATGTACTATCGTAACAACCTGACCTCGCTTATCAATCTTCTGGAACTCATGCCCAAGTATCAGGTCAAGGGCATCATCTTCAGCAGCAGTTGCACAGTCTACGGACAGCCCTCTCAGGAGAACTTGCCCGTTACTGAGGAGGCCCCTATCCAAAAGGCTATGTCGCCCTATGGTAATACCAAGCAGATCAACGAGGAAATCATCCAAGACTATATTCACAGCGGAGCTCCAATTAAGAGTATCATCTTGCGTTACTTCAACCCCATCGGAGCACATCCCACAGCACTTATCGGTGAGTTGCCCAACGGTGTTCCCATGAATCTTATACCCTTTGTCACCCAGACAGCTATGGGCATTCGCAAACAGTTGAAAATCTTCGGGAACGATTATAACACCCCCGACCATACTTGCATTCGTGACTACATCTATGTAGTAGACTTGGCCAAAGCTCATGTGAAAGCGATGGAGCGTGTGCTTGACATGCCTGATACCGATGCTGTTGAGGTGTTCAACATAGGAACAGGTCGCGGACTCTCAACCCTTGAGGTTGTTGAGGGATTCGAGCGTGCCACTGGAGTCAAGGTAAACTGGACCTATGCTCCCCGTCGCGAGGGCGACATAGAACAAGTATGGGGAAATGTCGACAAAGCTAACAAGGTGTTGGGATGGAAGGCTGAGACACCCACAGACGAAGTGCTGCGCTCTGCATGGAAATGGCAGCAGAAGTTGCGCGAAGACGGCATACAGTAAGAAGCATTTCCTTATATTGGGATAAGAAGAAAGAATCCTGCAATTCAAAAGTAGAATTGCAGGATTCTTGTTGTCGGATAGTCAAGTACCTGTTGGACAGCTGAACACTTATCCGTTAGGCTTTTCCGGCTACAGCGGCCTGTTCGATGGCAAGGCCTTTCTTGTAGTTCTCGATGTAGCGGTTGAAACCTTCCACATCATCAGCGGTAGGAGCAATCTCGGTACCTGTGTTGCCTGCAAAGACAACCTGCTCCAGATAGTCGGCAAGGGAGAGTCCTTGCTTGTTGACCATGTAGCCAGCAAGCAGAGCAATACCCCATGCTCCACCTTCACCTGCGGTCTCCATGACGGAGATTGGCGAGTTGAGAGCTGCAGCAAGCATACGCTGACCGACACCTGGTGTCTTAAAGTAGCCGCCGTGACCAGTAATACGATCTACCTTTACTTGCTCTTCCTTCAGCAGAATGTCGTTGCCGAGCTTGAGTACGCCAATAGCTCCATATAGATGGGCACGCATGAAGTTGGCCAAATTGAACTTGTCGTTAGCAGAACGAACAAAGAGGGGACGCCCCTCGGAGAGACCAGTAACAGGTTCGCCGCTCACGTAGTTGTAACTGATGAGTCCTCCACAGTCGGTATCGCCTTCCAATGCTTTGTTGAATAGACGGCCATAAAGCTCGTTCATGTCAACAGTTATACCCAACAGTTGCTGGTACTCCTTGAACAATCCTACCCATGCATTGATGTCGGATGTACAGTTGTTGCAATGTACCATAGCTACGAGTGAACCGTCTGGTGTTGTCACCATATCAATCATCTCATAAGGCTTGGTAAGAGGCTTCTCCAATACAATCATCGAGAAACTGGAAGTACCAGCAGAAACGTTACCCGTACGCTGCTTGACGGCATTGGTAGCAGCCATACCCGTACCTGCATCGCCTTCTGGTGGACAGACGGGGATGCCTGCCTTTAGGTGTCCGGAGACATCGAGGCGCTTCGCACCTTCAGGAGTTAGGAAGCCGGCATTGTCACCAGCAACGAGTACCCGGGGAAGAATGTCCTTCAGCTTATAAGACAGACCTTCCTTAGTCAGGATTTCATCGAATTTGCTTACCATGTTGGCATCATAGTTCTTGGTGGCTGGGTCGACGGGTATCATTCCCGAGGCATCGCCTACGCCCAGTACGAACTGACCTGTGACCTGCCAGTGAACATAGCCGGCAAGTGTGGTCAGAAACTTGATGTCAGCCACATGCTCTTCGTGGTCGAGAATGGCCTCGTATAGATGACTGATGCTCCATCGCAGTGGGATGTTGTAGTTGAACAGTTCAGAAAGCTTGGCAGCGGCCTTACCTGTATTGGTGTTGCGCCATGTACGGAAAGGCACAAGTATCTGCTGCTGTTCATTGAATGCCATATAGCCGTGCATCATGGCAGAGAAGCCAATTGCAGCCAGCGATTCTATCTCGCATTCGTACTGCTTCATCACATCTTTGCGCAATTCTGCATAGCAATCCTGCAAACCATACCAAACGGCTTCAGTAGAGTAGGTCCAGAGTCCATCGACGAGCTGGTTTTCCCACTCATGTGAGCCTTGGGCTATAGGCTTGTTCTGTTCGTCTATGAGGACAGCCTTGATGCGTGTGGAACCAAATTCGATTCCCAATATGGCTTTTCCAGCCTCAATAGTCTGTTTTGGTGTCATATGCTATTTCAGAGCTTTGTTCAACATGTAATATATCTCGTTGTTCTGTAGTTGCTGCTTGAACTCGTAGGTCTTGGTGTCTTTGTTAATCTTGACATATTCGATGCCGAGAATTTCAGCAAAGTCTTCCCAGAACTCCTCAGTGATGTCGTAGGAGAAAGCGCTGTGATGTGTACCACCGGCCAGTATCCATGCTCCGGCACCAATCTCGAATGTGGGCTGTGGAACCCAGAGAGCGCTGGCCACGGGCAGGTTAGGCATAGGTTTGGGTTCGATGCATTCTACCTCCTGCGATATCAGACGGAAGCGATTACCTAGGTCTACAACGGTGGCCTTGATACCACGTCCAACTTTCGAAGTGAACACCAGACGGGCAGTCTGCTGTTTACGGATACCGATGCCCAGGAAATGTACTTCGAGTTTGGGCTTGTCTACTGCGATAAGCGGACAAACCTCCAGCATGTGGCTCTGCAGGGCAGAAGAACGGTCACCGGCGAAATTGAGTGTGTAGTCCTCAAGGAACGAACACCCCTTACCCATTCCCTGTGAGATGAACCACAAGGTGCGATAGAGACAAGCAGTTTTCCAGTCACCCTCAGCGCCAAAGCCATATCCTTCGGCCATCAGGCGCTGAGAGGCCAGTCCAGGTATCTGGTCAAATCCGCAGAAGTCAGGCTGATCGATGTCTGCATCACCCAGGTCGTCAAAGTTGGTGGTGAAGGCGTTAGCCCCCTCATCCTTCAGGACACGTCGAATAGCTATTTCTGCCCTTGCTGCATTGTGCACTTTCTCCCAATAAACCTCTTCACCGCTCTCGTCAATCTTGATGGTGTATTCTTTCTTGTATTCGTCTACAAGAGCCTCCACCTCAGCATCGGTTACCCTCTTGAAATATTCCATCAGTGAACTTACAGGATAGTAGTCGACATGATAGCCTAAACGCTGCTCGAACTCTACACGATCACCATCTGTCACAGCAACATTGTTCATGTTCATGCCAAACATCAGGCAGCGAACATTCTTGGCATCAGCCACACCAGCAGCAACGCGAGCCCATGTAGCAATCTGCTTCAGGGCAGCCTCGTCCTTCCAATAGCCGCAAACTACTTTACGAGCTACACGCATACGAGTGCAGATATGTCCGAACTCAATGTCTCCATGAGCCGATTGGTTAAGGTTCATAAAGTCCATGTCCATTGTATCCCAGGGAATCTCGGCATTATACTGGGTATGGAAGTGGAGTAGGGGCTTCTGCAATGCCTGCAGACCCTTGATCCACATCTTGGCAGGTGAGAAGGTGTGCATCCATGTGATGATACCAACGCAGTGGTCATCATTGTTGGCTGCCTTCATCACATCTTCAACCTCCTTCGAAGAGTTTGCTGTACCTTTATATATTACTTTGATGGGAATAATACCACTATTGTTCAGTCCGTCGACCATCTCCTTAGAGTGTCCGTCAACAGCCACAACTGCGTCACCGCCATAGAGCAACTGTGCACCAGTTACCCACCATAATTCTAAATTTTCAAATGCTTTTACCATTTTATTATAGTTTGTTTTAAGTTTTGATTTTATTTCTTTTTCTGGCCATAATAGGCGTTTGGTCCATGTTTACGAGAGAAATGCTTTTCAACAAGTAATGGATTCATTGTTGTATCAGGATTGACACAGAATGACACAAATGCCATCTTGGCAACCTGTTCGGCAACAACTGCATGGTAGACGGCCTGATCGGCATCCTTGCCCCATGCAAAGGGACCGTGGTTCTTAACTAGTACGGCAGGAGTGTGTACAGGATTAATGTTGTCGCGATGGAAGCGGTCGACAATCACCACACCTGTTTCTTTTTCATACTCAGGCATCTGGGCTTCAGTCATCGAATCGGTACATGGAATGCAGTCATGGAAATAATCAGCATGAGTAGTACCGATATTGGGAATGTCTTTTCCTGCCTGCGCCCAAGCTGTTGCATAGGTGGAGTGTGTATGAACAATACCACCCAACTCAGGGAAGGCCTTATAGAGGACAAGATGAGTAGGAGTATCGCTTGATGGGTTCAAGTCACCCTCTACCACTTTGCCTGTCTCCAGGTCGACTACTACCATGTCTGATGCTTTCATGACATCATACTCCACTCCAGAGGGCTTAATGACTACAAGTCCTTTCTCTCGGTCAATAGCTGAGACGTTTCCCCACGTGAAAATAACAAGGTTGTGTTTAACAAGATCCAAATTAGCTTTGAATACTTTTTGTTTCAGTTCTTCTAACATAATAATTCTTTATAGCTTAAAATTTTGTTCTGCATTATATGCTTTTTTATTAAAACGGTAGAGTGCTGCACCTCGCTTTGAATTCAGTTTGTCAACAAGTTCGGTTTTCTCAATGAAATCCATATCCTTGATGCGCTTGCGAAAATTTCGCTTATCGATAGGCTCACCGATAACAGCTTCATAAAGGCGTTGTAGTTGGGTGAGTGTAAACAAATTGGGTAGCAGATTGAAACCTACTGGTTGAGTACGCATTTTCTGAAGCATCAGTTTACGAGCTTGATATACCATGTCTTGATGGTCGGAAAAGAGTGGGGGCATGTGTTCTGCATCTACCCACTCCACATTGTGTTCCTTCATCAGTCGCTCGTCGTAGTCCTTGACATTGATGAGTGCATAGTACGCTACGGAAACCACACGTTCGCCAGGGTCTCGGTCGACACTTCCAAACGCCCCTACCTGGCGCATGTAGATATTGCGCATGCCAGTTAGCGAATAAAGTGTGCGGTTAGCTGCTTCATCAACGCTCTCGTTGTTGCGAACGAAGCCTCCGTAGAGACTCCATTCGCCACGACCAGGGTCCATCTGCCGACGACCAATAAGTATCTTTAGCTTGTTGTCGTCAAAGCCGAAGATTATGCAGTCGACAGACAGGAATATTTTTTGATGTTCAAAATAAAATGACGTCATTTCTGTTTTCTCAATACAAGGTGGCTGTTTTTACCACAGAGCAATGTAAAGAATAGCGAGGATGATAATGACACCATAGGCACCAATCTTGAAAGCACTGTCGGTACGGAATAGCTTCAGGTCGATATCTACAGCCTTCGGATCCTGAATCTTATCCTTTGCATTTGAGCGAAGATACATACTCAATGCGAAGAACATGGAGGCCAGGAAGAACATGGCTTCGAAACCGTAGGCGCGCAATTCAGGCTTCATCATACCCCAAATGCCAACCACCAAGACAATGAAGGTCAAGTAGAACATACGGTCAGACCACTTCAGTTGCTTTTTGATGGCCCAGAGTTCCTGAGGTTTGGCTGGAATGACATTCTTAGAGTGGAATGACAAACCAAAGAACAGGATGCAGAGACATACGAATACATAGCCCATTCGGAGCAGGAACGGTGTGTCAGGCATCATGAACTTGAAGAGGATGGAGAACACGAAAGTACCGATTGCAGTGACAACAGCAGCCACGCCCGAAGCGCGTTTCCAGAGAAGTCCGAGGCCAAAGATGACCACTACACCAGGATAGACAAAGCCAGAATACTCCTGAATTACTTGGAAGGCCTGGTCGGCACCACCCATGATGGGATATACGGCGATGAGAGCAAGAATCAGTGCGCATACTGATGTCATACGACCTACGTTCACAAGGCGTTTCTCAGAGGCATTCTTGTTGAAGAATTGCTTGTAGATATCCATTGTGAAGATGGTTGATGTCGAGTTGAACATTGAAGCCAGTGAAGAAATAACGGCAGCAGCCAGTGCAGCAAATGACAGACCCTTCACCACGACAGGCGTAAAGTTGCGAATCAGGAAGGGGTAAGCATCGTCGGAGCGGGTGATTTCACCTGCCAGCGACTCATAGAGCTCTGGCTTTTGTGTCATGATATAGAAAGCGCAGACACCGGGGATACATACAATAAACGGAATAAGAATCTTCAGGAAGGCAGCAAAAATCATACCTTTCTTAGCCTCAGCCAGCGACTTGGCAGCCAGACCCTTCTGGATAATGTATTGATTGAATCCCCAGTAGCCGAGGTTGGTCAGCCACAGAGCACCTACAATCACCACAATACCGGGAATGTCGAAATAAGGATCAGAACCTACGGGGTTGCCCTGTGCATCGACAATGGCCTGTCCGGTAGCATTCATGATACCGTCAATGTCGGGATATATAGCTTCGTTGCGCGTAACTATCAGGTTGAAATGTTTGTCGCCTTCTATGTTGCCCAGGTCCGTCATAATCTTACCAAGGGCAGAGAATGCGTTGTCAGCATTCACATAAGGTGCAATAACATCCAGTGCAGCATAGGCCGTAATCAGACCACCACCGACCAGGAAGGTAACCTGCATCACATCTGTCCAGGCTACAGAAGCCAGACCACCGTAGATGGAATACAGTCCTGCAATAACAAACAGGAAGAAGATAATCCACAGCAGGGTCATGTCAACATTCATACCCAGGAAGACACCAGCAACAGCCGGGAGGCCCAGAATCTGCTTGATAGCCAATGCACCAAGCCATGCTACAGAGGTGAGGTTGATGAAGACATAGAGGAAGAGCCAGAAGATGGAGAAAGCCAGTCCTACGCCCCAGTTGTAGCGCTCACGCAGGAACTGAGGAATGGTGAATATCTTTTTCTCAATCATCACTGGCAACAGGAACTTGGCCACCACGATCAGCGTGGCTGCAGCCATCAGTTCGTAGGCTGCCATTGCGATACCAGACTTAAATGCTGAACCTGACATACCGATAAATTGCTCGGCAGAAATGTTAGCAGCTATCAGCGATGCACCAACGGCCCACCACGTCAACGTGTTACCAGCCAGGAAGTAGTCTGTTGATGATTTCTCTTCTCCTTTCTTGTTACGCGACAGGAATATACCCATGCTCACAAGAATAATAATGTACACGACAAATACCAAATAGTCGGCTGTCGCAAACCCATTGTTACTAAGGGCTTCTGTAATAGTGTTCATTGTAATTGCTTGAAATTAATTATTGGGTTGTTGTTTATCTTTTCGAGAATTTATATGCAGCGTGGCTGAAGTACTTTTCACCAGGCTTCAATACTGGGCTAACCCAGTCCGGATGGTTGGGGGAGTCGGGGAACTTCTGGCTCTCCAGGCATACAGAGACATGTTTGGGATACTTGATACCATGCTTGCGCTGAATATCAGCATCACGACCAACGCCTTGGAAGTTTCCGCTATATACCTGAACACCAGGCTCGTTAGTGAACATCTCCATCAGAATACCGGTTTTTGGTGAATAGAGCGATGCTGCTACAACGGTATCATCTCCTTTACCCTCCTTAAAAGTGTTGAGACAGAAGTTATGGTCATAGCCAGTAGCATTCTGAATCTGGTCATACTGCGAGTTGATGCTATCGCCTACAGCATGAGGAGTACGGAAATCAAACGGTGTTCCTTCTACGTCACGAATCTCACCTGTCGGAATATAGAGTTTGTCAGAAGCAGTAAACTTGTCGGCATTCACATAGAGCACCTGATCATAGCCCGGCTGTGTAAAGTCACCGCTCAGGTTGTAATAGTTGTGATTGGTCTGATTGATGATAGTCTCCTTGTCTGTAGTTGCTTCCCAGGTCATATCGAGCGTGTTGTCAGCTGTAATCTTGTAGGTTGTAATAGCAGTAACGGTTCCGGGGAAGCCGTTCTCACCGTCTTGGGCAACGATGGTCAGTTTCAGAATCGAGTCGCCAATCTGTTCGGCATCATAAACTTGGTTCATCCAACCCGTTGTGCCGCCTCCATGTAGACTATTCGGTCCATCGTTCAGTCGCAACTGATAGGTTGTGTCATTCAATACAAACTTGCCTTCTTTGATACGGTTAGCATAACGGCCTACACTGGAACCATAGTCAGAAGGCGAATTCAGAGTGTCGGCATACTGCTGGATGTTGTCGAATCCCAGCACTACGTCAACAGGCTTGTTGTCGCGATCGGGTACAACTAAACTAACAATACGTCCACCGTAATTCGTGATGCAAACCTCCATGCCATTGGCATTTTTCAGCGTGTAGAGCTTAACAGGCTTCTCATTGATCAGCGTGTCAAATTTGGCTGGGTCGAGACCTGATACCGTAAGTGCTTTCTGCTCACCAGAAGCACAAGCAGTCAACAGTACTGCCACTGTCATACCTGCAAATACTTGCTTAAAATTTCTCATTTTTCCTTATAGTTTTAGTTATATCATTAAATTTGGGTGTAAAATTACGCTTTTTTTCCGAAATAACCATGAAAATAACATTAAAAAAGCAGCGCAGAGTGTATTTTTTACACCTTACGCTGCCTTTTTAACTCTTTTTAAAGTTCAGCAAAGCTTTCTCGAGCCGTCGCCAATCACTACGTCATAGACTTTTGGTTCGTGTCCGTACTTGTCGTTGAAGCGCTTTTTGGCATCGGTAATAAACTGACGATAGAGATCGTTGCGAACCAGATTGATGGTACATCCGCCAAATCCACCGCCCATGATGCGAGAACCTGTTACACCATTCTCTTTGGCAATGTCGTTGAGGAAGTCAAGTTCTTCACAGCTGACTTCATAGTCTTTCGACAATCCTTCATGGGTCTGATACATCAGCTCTCCCACCTTCTCGTAGTCACCTTCGGTCAAAGCATCGCAAACAGCCAGAACTCGGTCTTTCTCGCCCAATACGAACTTAGCGCGTCTGTAGTCTTCAGCACTAATTTCAGACTTTATTTCCTCCAGCTGTTCCCATGAGCAATCACGAAGGGTTTCGAACTTTTCCTCAGGATGCTTGCCAGCAATATGCTTTACGACATTTTCACACGAATTACGGCGATCGTTGTATGGCGAGCCTGCAAGTTGGTGCTTTACTACGCTGTCAAGCAATACCAGACGATAACCATCGGGCTTGAAAGGGAAATATTCAAACTCGCGACTGCGGCAGTCAAGACGCATCAGACAGCCAGCCTTTCCGAAGACGGAAGCAAACTGGTCCATAATTCCGCAATTGACACCACAATAGTTATGCTCAGTAGCTTGGCCAGCCAGTACCATATCCCATTGAGAAACTTTGTTGTCGCCAAAAATGTCGTTCAGTCCATAGGCGAAACAACTCTCCATAGCTGCACTTGAGGACATGCCTGCTCCAAGAGGAACATCACCGGCAAAGGCTATGTTAAATCCTTTTACGGGGACTCTTAATTTTTTCATTTCCAGCGCTATACCATAAATATAGCGAGCCCATGACGCACGTGGTCCTGCAGGGTCGGAAAGCTTGAAGTCGACACGGTCTTTCAGGTCTATGGCATAGGCCATGACAGTGTCCTCTGTCCCGTTGGGACGCATCTCTGCAACAACACCTTTGTCTACAGCACCGGGGAAAACGTAGCCTCCGTTATAGTCGGTATGTTCACCAATCAAATTGATACGACCAGGCGATGCATATACATTTCCTGTCTTGCCGTCAAAATGTTTGATGAAACGGCTTCTTACGAATTCTATTTCAACCATACTTATTTACTCTACTCCGAAACGATAAATGGTCTTTTGCTTGTATTGCTGTCCTGGATTGAGAACTACTGATGGGAAGTAGGGACGGTTAGGAGAATCGGGGAAGTGCTGGGTTTCCAGACAAACAGCAGAACGGCGTGGGAATGTTGCACCGTTAGCACCCTTGTAGCCATTCGCATAGTTGGCGGTATAAAGCTGCATGCCCGGTTCGGTAGTATAGCACTCCAGGGTGCGTCCACTCTTTGGATCCGTTATCTTGGCAGCAAAACTCAATTCACCTTCTTCTTTCTTGTTCAAGACATAGTTATGGTCGAAACCTTTACCGAACTTGATCTGTTCGTCATCAGCATCAATGTCCTGACCGAATGCTTTGGGAGTGCGGAAATCAAAAGGAGTGCCTGCTACCTTCAGAATCTCTCCTGTGGGAATAGCGGTCTCGTCGGTAGGCAGATAGAAGTCGGCATTAATCTGGCAAATCTGGTCTTCGATGGTCGGAGTGGGATCTGCTGTTCCTGCTAAACTAAAGAAGGCATGATGTGTCAGGTTGACAATGGTCTTCTTGTTTGTGGTTGCAAGATACTCAATAATCAACTCGTTCTGGTCGGAGAAGGTAAACTCAACCGTTACATCCAACTCACCCGTAAAACCTTCCTCACCATACGAAGAGACGCGGTGGAGAGCCAACGAGCGTGGACCCATTTGGCGTGCGTCCCATACTTTCGCATTAAAACCAACAGCACCACCATGAAGGTGATTGGGGCCATCGTTCAGAGCCAATTGGTAATCTTTGCCGTTCAATGTGAACTGGCCTTTGCAGATGCGGTTGCCCCAACGGCCTATTAAGGTTGAGAGGTATGGCTCTTTACCGCTGGTTAACTGCTCAATGCTATCGTGTCCCTGAATGACATTGGAAACTTTGCCATCCTTGTCAGGCACCATGATAGCGCAGATAGCACCACCATAATTTGAAATTGCAACTTCGAAACCCTTTCGGTTTCTGAGAATGTACAAATCAGTTTTCTTACCGTTGATAGTGGTCTGGAAGTTTTCACGCTTCAGGCCACACAAATTCGCTGTCTCCGTTATGTTTGCCATATCGTTATTGTTTTAAGTTACAAAAATGTTTTTGCAAAGTAACCTAAAAAAAATGAGAATGACGAAAGAAACGCTTAAAAAAACGTTTATGGAAGTGTTAAAAACACCTAAACGCAAAATTTGAGAAAATCACCAACCACATAGCTTGAGCCGCCTATAAAGATGAAATCGTCTTTTTTTGCTTCTCGCTTGGCTGCCATAAATGCCTCTTCTACAGATGGA
>Ga0310691_10003265_pt1 | contig 19809 bp, 15 predicted proteins | sample 176DNAGHGlowgp2_FD_203887 | JGI IMG/M metagenome (GOLD analysis project Ga0310691, IMG submission 203887) | Sheep rumen microbial communities from Palmerston North, Manawatu-Wanganui, New Zealand - 1766 DNA GHGlow gp2 (v2) (version 2) | ecosystem: Host-associated > Mammals > Digestive system >...
AAAAAGACAATCCAACTATTATTCAAGAAGAACCTGGTATTATAATTACTAAAGACGATGAGAGTGAATAAGACAATCATTTAAATTTATAAATAATTTTATCAATAAAGGAAGATTTAAACAATGGATCCAATTATTACTAAGATGTTAGAGGGAGTACCGTTTAATGGAATGGGATCTACCCTAGAAAGAAACGCTTTAATTGGCGTTATTAGAAATTTAATTTCAGAAGATAAATATACCGTAGATTATATTTTAAACTATGCTGAAAGTGTAGGTTATCAAAGACAAATGGCAGAAGATGTCTTTAAAGAACTTACAGGATTAAGCCCTAAACTTATTGTAAATAATAATGCTTATTATGATATGCCTGCAGGAGTACCTAATATGTGTATTGCTTGGGGTATTTCTAAATCTACAAAAGATAAAGCATATTATATTGTTCCTTTTGAATATGGATATGCCACTATGGAAACAGACGGTATTAATGCTCCTATTCCTACAGTAATTTCTGCTACTATTCCTGAAGCTTTTGATGAGCTTAAAAAAGTAGCAAAGAATATTCAAACGTTAGATAAAATTATTACTAAAAAATTATTAGAAACTGAAAATGTTCAATCTCCAGCTAATGACGTACATCAAGTTAATATTCCTTATTCAGCTTCTCCTTTGCAAGTTCTTAAAAAGAGCTTTAAAGATAAAGTATTAAGTGTAAGTGAATTTGAAAGACAAGCTTCCAAAATGTTACAAGCTGGTGAGCTTACTGTTGATGAAGCAGAAGATTTAATGAATTGGAAACAAGATTTAATTGATGAAGATGAATCTTATGCTAATGAAGTTCTTGAAAACAACGAAAAATGGAATGAAGTTCAAGCAACAGTTGAATTTGATGACATTTATAATGAACTAAAAGAAATTGCACATCACGATGATGAAACTTTTAATAAAGATAAAGTAAGAGCTGTCTTTGAAGCTAATAAAGATATGTTTCAAGAAGTAGATCTTATTGAAGCTGTAAATCGTCTATATCAATTGTTACTAGGTTTTAGCAAAGAAGAAATTCTTGGACATTCTGAATTTAAAGGTAAACAAGCTTCTGATTCTAATTTGAATACACAAGTAAAAAAATGGTATACAAATTTGTATAAAACAGATGATTTAGGACAAGAAATTAATCCTAATGTAACATTTATGGAAATTTTATCTAATACTGAAAATACTTATTCTTTATTAGGAGTGACAGATTCAGTAGTTCGCGAAAGAGTATTTGAAGAAATTTCTAAAAGAACAAATATTCCATATGAAAAAATACATAATATGTGGATGGGAAAACAAGCTTCTAAAAAAGTAAAAAGTGATATTAAAAAAGATTCAAATTTTGAGAAAGCATTATCATATGTTGAAGAAAGAATATCAAATGATAATAACAATGAGAATGATTCTTATCCTTTAGCATTTGAAGAAGCTGAAAATTTATTTGGTGTAGACGCAGATAAATTACAAGAAGAGTATGATAGAAGAACTATGACTTGGAGAAGTGCTTCTAAAAAAGTAACTGCTGAAAATATGACTTTAGATGATATTGAAGCAGAAGATAATAAAGATCAAGTACAAGATGAAATTGAAAAGATTAATGAAACTCCTGTAGAAGATATTTTTGCAGAAACTACACCAGAACAATATTTAGATAAAGCTTTACAAGAAGACAAAGTAGATACTATCAATGATGTAGTAAGTAAATGTATTGATAAATTCAGTGAGAAATTTAAAGATTTTGATAAATATCAAGTTAAGATTTTGTCTTATAATACTAAAGTTTTAGGCGATTATGAACCTACTGAAGACGAATTAGTAGAAGACAAAGAACTTAATGCTAATGCTATTTTAGAAGTAATTTTACAAATTACTAATAATGCTGATGAAACATCAAGTAAAAAAGCATTAGCAGTATTTTCGATTACTAATGGCGAACTACATTGGACAGGAACTGTTCGTGGAGAAAATGACCAAGTAGTTGCTTTTACTGAAGAAGGTTTAGATGCCTTATTTGAAGTAGAAGAAGTTGCAGATCAAGAATTAGAGGATATTATATAATATGAAATTTGTAAAAGTAATTAAATCAGAAGAGCATAATTTATCAGGTTTATCTCGTGATGAGCGTTTTTTCAATGATAAAAGTGAATTAAAAAATCACATTGAAAGATCTAAAGATTTATTTAATAATTTTGCTTTTGTGACTTTATTAAGCACAGAAAATAATAGAAACCTTTTTAATGAAGCAAAACCATTATTTAATAAATTATTAGAATTAATTGAAAAACTAGATTAAATAAACAAATTTGCGCTTATCCCTCCAGCGCACGCGGCAAGTGATATAATAACTGCTCAAAGCCTCTCTTTATAGGGAGGCTTATTTTATATCATCATTTAGATTTATATATTCAGAATATAGGAGAAAACGAATATGAATCCAATGAGTGAATTTAAGAAAAATTTTAGTAAAGAATACGAAATACAGAATCATAAGTTTTTATTTCGTAGTTTATCTACTAAAGAATCTAATGAAGTAGAGAAATCAGTTGCAAGACAAACAGTTTCTTTAAATGATGATAGTACATTTAATACTCGTAAGATTGAAACTTTAGCAATTGCATTAGTTTCTGTAGATGGAATACCTTTAAAACAATTTGAAGATATTCAAATTGAAATTTCTAAGGGCGGTAATGAAAAAGAACTTATTAAAGCTGAGATTGAAAGTTGGGATGACTCTTTTTCTAGTTTATTGTATCTTTACTATTTAGATCTTTTAAAACAAAAAGACGCTAAGTACGAAAAAGAAGCTAAGTTTTTGAACTCGTCTAATTAAGAGGAGTTCTTATATGTTAAATCCTTTAGATTCTTTTAAGAGGACTTTTTTAAAAGATGTTAAAATAATGGGCAAAACCTTTACTTTTGATACATCAAAACCTCTTAAAACACTTAATAAAGTAGATATACTAGTAAACATATTAGTAGCAGTAGAAAAAGTGAATCTAGAGGATTTTAGCACCATTAAAGAGGCTTTAGATAAAGGTTTAACTAAAGAAGAAGCTATAAAAGAAGAGATTTTAAGTTGGGAACCAGAAATAGTAGATATTTTAGTTAATAAATTTATAGCTTTAATAAAGGATCAAAAACCAATAGATTTTAATAATTTACCAGATTTAAGAATTTATTGGAGATTAAGAAAAATATTTAGTAAAGAAGAAGTAGATAATTTTTCAGACATTGATTATCAATGGGCAATTTTTAATCTACAAGAAGATTTTAAAGAAGCAGAAGAAGCAGATGATAGAAATCTAGAAAAACGTAAAGCTTGGATGAATTTAGATCTTTATAATCATCTTAATAAAAAGGAACAGGAAAAACAAAAAGAAGCTGAAGAAAATAAACTACTTATTCAAAAACTTATTGAACAACAAGGTATTGATTCTGATAAGTATCAAATTGAATTAGTAGAGGAAGAAGATATACCTACAGTAATTGAGGAAGAATAATGGCTACAAGGGATGAAATGCAACAAATAGCGAAAGAAGTTGTAGAAGCTTATGTTAAAGCTTCAGAAGGTGATGTCGAAAAAGGTAGAATATCTGAAGCTGATTTATTAAAAGAATTAAATACTAACATTAAATCTATAGGAAAAACAGTAACTACTCAAGCAAAACAAGCAATTAAAGATTCTAATAATAGAGATAAGTTAATAGAAAAATTACAAAATACTGTTGTACAGAAGTTAGAAAAACAAGGTATTATTCAACAAAGTCCTCAAGAAAATTTTTTACAACGTATAGGTTTTAAGCAACCAACTAGAGATGATTTAGCAACTCAGTATCGTGCTAGACAAATGGCTGGTGGTATAGAATCTATCTTAGAAGGTAGATTTGCATCAGGTCTTAGACAACTAGGATCTACTATACCAACAATAGCTAATTTTATGGGTGGTCCATTATATGCTGCTATGACTGGATTAGCCACTGCAACTATAAAAGCTATTGATTCATTTACAAAATTTTCTGCAGTAGCTACACGTTTGTCTGGATCAGAATTGGGAACAAAAGTATCTGATAGATATGCTAGATTGAGAGATATAAAAGGTTTATCAATGGCATATGGTCAAAATTCAGAAGATTTTGATAAATATATGATGTCAGATATAGGAAATGTAGGAAGAAGAAGATTATGGCAGGATAGACAATTTACTAATGTTTGGATGTCTACTAGAGCAGATTTTGAACGTATGGGTGTAAGTCCAGATAAAGTAAATACTCTAATGTCTCAACAATTATCGCTTGGTAGATCTTCAGACGAGATTAGAAGATTTAATTATAGATTAAGAGAAGCTACAAAAACAATGGATACATTTAGCAGTGATAAATTTATTAGTTCGTATCAAGACTTAAATAAAACTCTTATCGCAAATAATATAAATGGTATGGCAAATGCTAAAACTCTTGCTAAATTTCAAGATCAATTAAATAAAGGTACATTATCTATAAGTGATTTTACTAAAGCATTAACTAGTAGACGAGGAGCAGAAACATCAACACTAGCGGGTGTTGGAGCAATGCTAGCTGAAAGAGGTTTAGGTGGAAAAGAATTATTAGATGCATATTCTCGTGGAGACATGATTGCTGTTGCTGGTGCTGTTAGACGAGGTGGGGCGCAAATGTCACGAGATATAGAAAAAATAGCACCTGAAATATCAAAAGAGTTAGGAACTTCAGATTGGAAAGAGGCTTTAGCATTACAAGCTGGAACGCCTTGGGGACAACTTACTGCAGATTTAAAAAATTTGCAAGTACAAAATACATTAGTTAGTGGCGGATCTATGGTAATAGGATCTGATGGAAAACCATTAAAACCCGAAGATTTAGTTAAAGAAGAACAAGAAATTAAAAAGTCTGAATCAGAATTAATAGATGAAACCGTAAAATTAACAGGTACATTTAAATTACTTAAAGATTATATACAATATAACATTTTACAAAAAGGTGCTGATATTGAAAAAGAAGGAATCGCAAAAACATTGAGTAATGCTGCATTGAATGCATTAATGCCTGGAAAACAAGTTATCGAAGCAGTATTTAAAATAGGCAACCCTACGCAAACCTAATGTTTTACTTATAACTACCATCTTTCCAACCACTTGCTTCGCAAACTCCTTTTAATATAAGAGCTAAACAAACTCCTATAATAAATATAGTTACTAATGCTCCTATTAATACTTCATATTCGTTATTCATATAACTAACCCTCCGTTTATTTATCTTATATTTATATTATAATAAACAAAGTGAAAAAAGTAAATAGTTATTTTATATTATATTTTAATAATTAACTTTATTAACTAATTATTAACAATATTTACTTTGTGTCAATTTTATTTATACCAATTAAAAAATTGTTCCCAATTATAAAAAACTAAATAATTAAGATTGTTTTGTTTGGCAATTTGAAATTTAATTGGATCAGTGATTGTCCAAACATCTATGAAATTTTGATAACGACTTTTTTTATTACTTTTTAAATTATGTTTTTTAACTTTTTGCTTCCACTTTTCTATTAATTGTATATGTTCTATATTTTCAGGGTCAAAAGGTTCTTTACCGTGACTTGGGTCAAAATTAATTTCGATGAATAAATCTAAAGATTTAATATAAAAATCACACATAAAATTATAACGTTCTTTATTTTTATATTGATATTCTATATCCTCAAAATCAAATTTATAAACTAAAGCTTGATAAATAATATCTTCTGGGCTTGATATACAAAATGAATTATTTTTTTTCTTTGTATCGTATTGTTTTTGCATTACAGATGCAACAAAATCTTCATTTTTCCATAAATCTTTAAATTCTTGCGTTTTTGAATAATTATCAACATGAAATAATTCTAAAAATCTATTCTTAATAAATTCTTGACGCTGAAATGTATATTCTACTCCATAATGTACAAAATGTTTTTTAGCTGCTTTTCTTCTAATTTCTGGTTTGCGCGCCGCTTCTATACCCATATCGTGTACTACTTTTAAGCTAAAAACTGATTTTACACCATTATTTTTATAACATGTTTCATATGCTTGTTCTCTATTTGTATAATAACGATTATTATATTTTCTTTCTTTAGTCGCTTGTCCATTTAATTCTGGATCTTTAGAAGCAAATGGGTTTTCTACGCCTATTCGAATTAAATTTGTTTTATGACCTTTTTTGATTGCTCTTTGAATTCCGTCTAGACCATTTTCATCTATATTATTTCGCTTTGTATTTATTGCTTTTATTGAAGCATTATCATAAACATTGTTACCATTTTCATCTACTGTTAATTTTTTTGTTATAACACCTTTTCTAGCGCCTTGTTGATATGAATCTAAACCATCTTCATTAATATTATTTCGTCTTTTTTGAACAATTTTAATTGTTCCACGCTGAATACTATTTAAACCATTTTCATCAATATTATTTCTTTTAGTGTTTATTGCTTTCCTTCCAGCTCTTTGAAATCCATTTAATCCATCTCTATCTATATCTAGCTGTTTTGTTTGTGTGGCTTTTCTTATTGATCTTTGAAAACAATCAAGTCCATTTTCATCTATATCATTTCTTTTTGTTTTAATTGTCTTTTGAGCACCTCTCTGATAACTATTTTTACCATTTTCATCGATATTAGATTTTGCAGATAATATCATCTTATTTATAATATTTTCATCTTGTAATGCACATTTTGTACAACAATATGTTTTATAACCTGCAATATTATTAACAAAACTGTTTTTATGTCCACAAATTTTACAAAATATATGTAAATTATTTAATTCTTTTTTATGTCTAATTAAATAAATTAATTCATTTTTGCTATAAATTATATTATTACAATTTAACATAATAAAATTTAATAAATTTTGATTACATTTTTGTTTAGTAGGAAGTTCACAATTTAATTTTAATTGTTTAATTAAAGGTTCATTTTCTAAAAAGTTTTTAATATCTTCAATGTTCATAAAATAAAAAAGCTACAGAATTGTTAAAGTTCGGCAACTTTAGACCAATATATTCTGTAGCCATAAATATTATACTAAAAGTATAATACAATTCTATTTAAATTGTTAGTCTTAGGTGTTGCCGAGTACCTATTTATAAATATAAATGAAATATCAATTATCATTTAAATTTTTATAAAATATTGAGATTATTATGGCATTAACAGCAAGAGATTTGACACGACGCATGATGCTAGGCAACATTGACATGGGGCTTTTTCTTGTTATGCGTCCTAATCCTCAAACATTTCAAAAAACTTCTAATAAAATTGTAAATGAGGTTCTAACCAATAGTGGTTATGTGGATGTCCACTGGGGTAATCAGAGAGACGTTATTACTGTTTCTGGTGTTACTGCATCTAAAATAGGTGTGCCGCAACATTATAAAAATGATGAATTTTTAACTGCTAATACAGCATCTTTAATGAATTCTTTTACTAGTAACTCTGGTACTGCTAAGCATGGTCCTAAACAATGGGCAGATGTAGATAGATTTATAATGAAGTTAGAACAAATTTATAAAACAGATAAAGAGCGTACTGGAAGTTTTGCAGATTTAGTAACTGGAAATTATGCTAGTACAGCAGCATTAAGCGTAGCTAGCTTAGGAACAATTTTCTCAAAAAATAGTAAAGAAATATCTAATAAAATTAATTCTAATCGTTCAGAACTTTTAAAAGCTATTCGTGAAGGATATGCCTCTAGAGCTCAATCTTTTATTATATATGATTATTGTATTTATTGGGGTTATTTTACAAATTTTAGCTATACTGAATCAGCAACTGATAAACCGAGACAATATTCATATAATTTTACTTTTAAGGTAGTAAATAGTTCTAAAGATTGGTTATCAGAATCATTAATTAGTAATTTTCCAGAAGCTCGTATTCTTAATTTATTTAGTCAAATAGGTAATTTAGGAGATTATGGAGTTGCTACGATTACTTCAGGAGATAAATTACTTAAAGGAATCTTTTTATAATGGGAGTACTTCAAGCTGAAAATAATGTATCTTATGTAGCAAATAATGCTTGTAAGATCTATATTATTAAACAAGAAGCTGTTTCAAATAGACAAAAATTTGAAACTGATTATGCTTCTTTGATCGGAGATCCTGTAAATCCTAAAAAGTTTTTAAATCTTAAGAATGCTGCACATAGTGGCGAAAATGATATTAAACTAATTCCTTTAATTTGTTATGATGAACCTAAAAATTCATATCTCTATAAAGAAATTAAATTTACTGAAGGAGCAATTGATACTCCAGAAGGTTATAACAAATTATGGTTTTTAAGTAGTTTATTAGAACTTACGAATTGTCCACTTATTGATTTTAGCAAATTAGCCTATGTTTTTCAAATTGAAGGACAATCTCAAGGCGGATTAGCAAATGTAGTTAGTTTTAATACTACTTTTAGTGTAAATGGACAATCAAGTGCAGAATTAGTTGTTAATAATAAAGATTTCAAATATAATTTTAAATATTTTTCAGATAAGGAAAAATATCCTTTTCACTTAAAAAGTTATTTTGATACAAATGATATTATTATAATTCGTTATCAGAAAAAGAATCTACAAGAGACTAGTTTATTAAATTCTTTTAAAAAGACTCAAAAAGATTATTGGAGAGATCCTTATATTTCTAGTAATATTGATCCATTTACAACAATTTTTACTGGTTATATTAACGATATAAACGACTCGTTCTCGTTTAGTAATGGACAACAACAACTATCTATTACTTGTACAGGACCTAGCAAAAAATTAACTTGGACTAGATTTCTTTCTAATAAAGCTGCTGCTAGTAAAGATTCAGCTGACGCTCTTTTACCTATTTCAGCTTATACAAACACGCAAACAAATAATGAAAATAATAAAACTAGTATTCAAAATGACGAAGTTATTAAAAATGTCGTTATAAGAACTTATTCAGGTGTTTTAAATATTCCTATAGTAAAAGAAAAATATGCTGAATTTTTAGATGCTTTTGATAAAGCTAATAATGTAAAAACTGATATTTTTATTAAAGAACTACAAGCTAGAATTGATGGAAGTTCAAATTCTATAGAAATTCAAAATTTACAAAAACAAATTAGCGATAAAATTACTGAACTTAAAAAGAAAGCACAAGACGCTAAAGAAATATATAATACAACTATTTTTAATAATATGAAAGCATTTTCAAAAAATATAGAAAATGCTATAAATATTTATTCAAATTCTTTTATACCAGATACTCCAGCTGTATTCATTATTAATGGTACAGAACAGCCGGCTTATAAATGGGCATTTAATAACTGGTCGTCTTTATTTAAAAGTGATTTTTCCACAGTTTATCAGTTTATAAAAGGAATTGCTGATAATTTACAATTTAATTTTTATGATGATCCTTATGGAAGAATTCATTTTAGTGTTCCAGATATGACTTTAATGCATCTTTATAACAGTAAAGATCCTAACAACTTAAATCAAATTATTAATTTTAGTGAAACTCAAAATACAGAAAATATTGCTAATGTACAATATGTAGAAGCTAGTTATGTTTATGATTTAAACATGACTGTAATTAATGCTGTTATAAAAGATTATTTATCAATTGCTAAATATGGCGAAAAAATGATGCAACCATTTACAATGATAGGTATTACAAATCCAACAGCTTTACAATATGCAGCAAAAATGAGAATGGCTAAATATAATAGAAAAGCATTGTCTAATATAAGAGTTACTTTACAAGGTGAACCTTGTTTAAAAATGGATCAATATGCATATATTAAATCTTTAAGAAAACTATTTTATATTGAATCATATTCGCACTCTTACTCTGCTGGAGACAATCTTACCACATCTTTGAATGGAACATATACAAGAAATATTTTATGTCTTTTAGATTTATCTTCTACTGGAAATACTAAAAAAGATACTAAAACAACAAATAAATTAAATTTATTATCTACTATGGGTTCTAGTCCCAAAGATGAGCTATTTTCTAAATGGAATGAACAAGATAAACAATTGCAAACAAAAGCTTTTCAAAAACAATTAGAAGAAGCGGCAACTATAGAAGATACTATAGATTTACTACAGAAAATAGATTTTCCAGAAAATGATATTTTAACACAAAAAGTTTATCAAATGTATGTTGATAACTTATGCTATCCTGCTGAAAATGAAGACTTAAAACAAGAAATCGGAGCTTTATATAATAAGAATAGTATTAGATTTTGTTATTTAGATGGATTTTTGTGGGAAATTCCTTTTGATACTGATCCTTATTTAATTGCTAAACAAATTCAAGACGAAGAACAAAGAAGATTAAGTAGATTATCTAAAATTCTTGAAGAAAAGAAACAAGCACAACAAAAAACAAATAAAGCTAATATCAAAGAAATAAAAGATATTTCAAAAGGAAATATGTGTCCTATAAAATATGATAAGAAAAAGAGTGAACCTAAAAAGGAATCTCCTAAGATTCGTTCATTACTAGATTTAATCAATTATAATAAATATATAAGAATTCAAAAGACAAAGAAATTTAGTTGTCCATTGAAGAAGGAAGATTATAAAGGTGAATAAAAATGGCTGATAATATATATAGAGCTTTATTAGGTGATAATGCACCATTTTTAGGAATGGCTAATATCTCTTATTATGATAGAATAATGAGAGGTAGAATTGTTAAAGTACATTATGAGCCAATGTCTCAAGCTCTTGGAGACAATAATAAACCTATTTTAAATCAGCAATCTTATAGAACAGTAGATGTTCAATGGTTAGAAGGTAAACCTTTTACATCTGAAAAAGTTAGAATTCCTGAATTAGTTTCATTTTTAGGTTATGGATTAAATTATTTACCTGCTGTAAATGATATTGTGTTAGGAGGATTTAATCCTAATGATGACCCTTATATTATAAGTATTGTATCTAGATGTGCTGCTTTTGAACATGGTGCTCTTTCTGATAATACAAAATTACCAGTTTTAAATAAATATGGTGACGTAAAAATAGATACTGTAATTACAGAAGCTATTAGACCTACTCCTATTAGATATATTGAACCTGGAGAAATTAGTTTAACTTCTGTAAATAATAATAGTGAACTATATTTAGATAAAAATGGAGCATTAAAACTTATTTCTAGAGTTCCTGTATTAAATAAATCAGGTAGTCAATATATAAATGGTTTACAATGTGGCGATAGACTTTGGGAAATTTCAATTGGACAAAATATTATAGATGAAGGAACAAAAGAGATTAAAAAGAGCAGTTTTGGTAATAATGTTCAATATCAAATATTAGGACATCAAAACGATTGCAAAGTAGATTTTGATAGTGAAGGAAATATTGAAGTAAATAATAAAGGAAATAATATGAAAATGGATGTAGACGGTAATTTTATTGTTACTACATCTACAGGTAATAGTATTTCTCTTACAGATGGGGTAATAAAGGTAGCAGATAATCAAGGAAATAGTATTACTATGAATAGTTCTGGTATACAACTTGGCGATAATGCTAGTTTTAGTGCTGTTCTAGGAGAATCCTTAAATACTTTACTTCAATCTATGATCGCAATTTTTAATTCCCATACTCATATCTATAGTCCTGGCAGTGGTAGACCTACACCTACAGCTCCAACATTAACTCCAATGACTATAGCTGATATTCTTAGCAAAACTATTAAATTGAAACAATAACTCGTTATCATTTAGATTTAATATATAATTCTAAGGATAATAAGATGAGTCTTTCAGCAGAAGAAGTTAAAAATAATCTAGTAGTACAAATATTACAAAATTTTCCAACAGCAGATACAGAAACTGGTTCAGTTTTAAGAGATGTTTTTGTAGATCCTCAGTCTGTACAAATTGCTGCTTTATCTGAAGAAAATGATTATAATTCTTATTTAACTACTTTTGTACAAAATGCTGAAAATATTACTGAAGAAGATTTAGATGAAATTGGTGCTACCTATGGTGTAGTAAGAAGTGATGGTAATAAAGCTACTGGTTCTATTACATTTCAATCTACAACTAGACCTACTTCAAATATTCAAATTGGTGCCGATGATGGTAGTGGCGGTATTTCAGTTAAAACACTATTAACTGAAGGTGGAAACTCATATACATTTACAACTACTGAAACAGTTTACTTAAAAACTGATGCTACTTATAACCCTGATCATAATTGTTATGAAGTAACTGCTCCTATTACTGCTTCTGTAGCAGGTTCAGAATATAATTTAGGTATTGGAACAATTAAAGTTTTAGTAGACGGTATTGCTAGTATTACAGGTGTATATAACTATGTTCCTACTACAGGCGGTACTGATAGACAAAGTAATACAGAATATGCTACTTCTATTCAAGATACGATTTTAGGAAGTTCTAAAAATATTGAATCTGGAGTAGATTCTATTTTAAAATCCGTAGAAGGTGTTTCAGAAGTTAAAACTTTGCATCCTAATTCAATCGAAGAACCTACAGAATCTGGCTATTCTATTAGTTATGTAAAAGGAACTATTGAAACTATTGTGAGTGATTTTACTTTTACTTATACAAATACAACACAGGAATATGAATTAAACAAAAAACCTGTTACTAGAATTATTTCAGTATCTGCTATTGTAGATGGAGAAACAAAAACATTAGAAAATGGAACAGATTATTATTTATTTTCTGATCAAAACAGCATTTATAATGATACAATGTATAGTTCTGATAAAATTATTTTCTTAAGAACTGCAAGTGGCACACCAGATCCTAATACAGAAGTAACAGTTAGTTATTCTTATAATAAATTAATTGAAAATTGTCAGCAAGTATTAAATGCTAGTCTTACAGATTATTTAATATTAGGTAATTTGTTAGTAGCTCAAGCTAATCCTGTAATTATAGACTTTAGTACTACAATTAGATTAAAATATAACTATAATACAGAAGTTGTCAAAAATGAAATTTTAACTGGTATTAGTAATTATATACAATCCTTAAAATTAGGTGCTGATTTAACCCAAGAAGATTTATTTACATTTATTAATACTACTTATTCTGAATATGTAAGTGGAGTAGTTTATCCTTTCTTAGTATTTTGCAAAGATGGTAAAAATACTTCAGATAATAATATTACTTTTACTTATGGCGAATATGCTAGTATTGATGAAAATTCTATAAATATTAATTTTGAATAACTATGTGGGACGTCAAATTAAATAATAGTTGCAATCACAGAATTATTAATGAGCTTTTAGATATTAAAGGCTCTTATCCTAGTTATTATGCAATTTTAAAACGTCCTGTATATGGTAATAATCTTCAAATTAAATTAGTAGATGAAGATAATTTATTTGAAGTAGATCCAGTTTTACTTTCTTGTACTTTAGGAGCAGATAAAAAGACTTTAGTACTTAATACTACAGAAATTCAAGTAGATGTAAGAGACGGAGTCTATCCTAAACATAGTTATTATGCTACTTATGCTACAGATCAAGCTCATTGTCCTAAATGTATAGAAGGTACCAATAAAACAAATGATATTTATATAGATGTTTTAGGTAGACCTATTCTTACAGCAGGTTTAGAACGGCTAATTCAATCTATTAAAAAGATTTTAATTACTGCTATGCAATCCAATATTTATGACGAAGAATATGGAAGTGAATTACCTAATTTAATTGGTAAAAAGAAAACTGTTTTAACATTATTAAAAGCTCAAAATACTATACAAAATGCTATAGAGTATATACAAACAAATCAAATGAAAAATTATGATTTATTATCTGATGATGAAAAATTACTTAAGATAGATAATTTTCAAGTAATTCCAACTACAGATCCTAAAGTATTAAAATTTTCATTTGAAGTTTATACATTATCAGGTAAGAATGTAAATATAGGAGTATCAATCTAATGTTATTTACTACAAACTCAATTTGTTATGATTTATTAGCTATACCATTAGAAGATGGTATTCTTGATATTTCTTGGTCTGTAGATACTGATACTTTAAAAACTATTTTTGAAAATGAAGGTGTACAAAAAATTCTTAATTTTCAAGATAAAGTAGATTTTATTATTCAAATAGATAATGTAGATAGTTTTGATTCTATTAATTTAAAAGAATATAAATTTTCAGAAATAGAAAAAACATATAGAGGAAATATTGTATTTTCTGCAGTAATTCCTTTTAATAAAAATAAATTTGATGAAACAAATTATTTCTTTAGAGTAAAGATAGCTGATACTTCTACAGAATATAATATATATGTTAATGGAACTCAAATACAAGACTATATTTCTATTACTGATACTTGGAGTTCTACTAAAGGATTTGTAATTCCTAAAAATTATACTAAAGATTTGGTAGAAGCTATGTACACTTTAGTAGCTGATTTTAATGCTTATAATAAAGAAGCTAAGTCGGCTAATATGTATTATATTTTTCAGGCTGTAGCAGATACTTTAAATAAAGAATATAAATTTATTTCTGATCAAAGAAATAGATTATCTATTAATAAATCTTTACCTGATACATTAGTAGATACTTTTGGTATCTTATTTAAATTTTCAGATTCTTATGGAATCACAATGGAAGAATATAGAAGAATTCTTCAGCACTTAATTATAGGGTATCAACATGGTGGAGCTTGGAATTATATTAAACAAGTTCTTAAATACTTAATTGGCTATATTCCAGAATTATATACTCTAAAGAATTTTTATCCTTGGATTTTAAGAAAAAACGGAATAGAAGATCCAGATTGGTCTATAAGAAATTATTATAATCCACAAACAAATTTTTATCTATATAAAGAAAATTATTTAAATCCTAAAAATAAAAATCAAATTATTTTAATGGATAATAAAGAAAGATTATTTACTTTTATTGTAAAAACTAAAAACTTTTATAATAGAAATATAGATAAAGAAAAAATTAAAGCAATCTTGGATTTATTAAAATCTGTCTATACAAAATATAGCATTAACATATACGACAACACAGAACCTTTAGACTTTACAAATTATATTTATATAAACGATGAACAAGATTACTTATTAAGTTCAGATGATGAATATATTATGTATTAATTTTATTAAAAATTATTAAAAGACCTATTCTTTAATTAGAGTAGGTCTTTCTTTTAAGTTCATTTAGATTATTATATAAGAACTATTTAAATAAGAGGTTTAATTGTGTCCCAGAATGTATTTCCAGCTTTTACTGATATGATGCCGAATGTAGAAGACATTCAGCTAATTGTAGATTCATTAAGACAAGAAGATAAATCAAGAACAACTAAAGATGGTATTTTTAATCCAGGTATTGTAAATCAACAAGACGAATATTTACAAGCTGGTACAAATGAAAATTCTTTAAAAATTAAACCTTTTATTGCTTATACAGCAAATGGAAATAGAATAGAAGTAGCTTCTACTTGGGACAATCTTTATGCGCAAGGTAATGTAATTACAGTTACTAATGCGAATTTAGTTTCTACATATGAAAATATTCCTGTTTGGTATGCTTATTCTAAAACTTATGAAAGTTTTGATCAAACAGCTGAAAATTATACAGAATCGTTACAATTAGCTACTTTGGGTAGAGGTTCAATTCTTCACGGTATTAAATTAAGAATTAACTCTTTATTTAATATTACTGGAGCAGAAACTCAACCAAATGTTTGGGTATCTATTGGAACACAATCCGAGCCTGAGAAATTCTTACCTCCTACATTAGTTTCAGCAGATAATTTATCTACAAATTTAAGTGTGATGAACTTAATGTATAGTATTGACGATGCAAATCCTACTAACATTATTATTACATTTACTTCTGATTCTGTATTTTTAAATACTTTAACAAATGGTTCTTTAACAGTAAATCTTTGTATTGCTAATTTGAGTGGATTTGATAATGAAGAACTTATTGAAACTGTAGGTGGTTATCAATTATCTAATACTTCTGTAGGAACTTGGCAACCTTCCACAACCTATCATATTGTAGCTAGATATGAAGAAACACCTAGTAATTATAGACAACTAAACTATACAACTATTGACGGTACTAATATTTCTACTACTTCTGAACCCACAAGATTTACTACAACTTATAGTTTTTATGCTTTAAGGAAAACAGGTTCAATTATTGATTACACTACATTAGATGATGTAAAATTAGGTGAAATTGTAACAGATGCTAATGGTAATATAAATCGTATTTATGTTAATGGTAAAAATAATAGTGGAGATCTATATACTCAATATTTAACATTACCTGGTTATAGATTTACAGAAGGTATTAATGCTTCTCAAATAGGAGATGGAAGTGTTACAAATGAACAATTTGCTTATTTAAGTACTTTAACTGGAAATGTTCAATCTCAATTAAATAGTAAAGCAAATTTAAATACTGATAATACTTTTACGGGTATTAATACTTTTGAACAGCAGATTGTTGGTAGTATTGATAAAGTAAATGGATTTAGCGCTTATGCAACACCTATTGCTAATTCATTATTAGTATTAGATGAAAATGCAAAAATTCCTGGAGAAGCAATTTCAGAAAGCACTATTGCTAGTATTGGTAATTTTTATACTGTTTCAAATGGTGTTACATCTAATGGTAGAGCTAGCTTTTTAACTCCAAATTCTACTTTAGACGGTGTAAAAATTACTGCTAATTCTTCAAATCCTTTAGTTCTTAATTATCCAGATGGTTCAGTTGAAAGAATTACTACAGATCAAAACGTTGGTGGATTAGCAGCAGATGGTTATTATTATTTAATTAAAGAACGTAATGGGAACTTTATTTTCTTACCTACTAGTGGTGGTACAAAAGCTTGTATTCCAGTAGTTAGTGCTGGTAATAGTTTTTATTATGAAGGTGCGCAAGGTACAGTTTCTAACTATTATGAAGGAAGTACTGCTTATAAAGCATTTAATGGTACAATTATAGATGGTACTTCTTTAGGTAAAATTACTTATACAAACTATAATAACGTAGAAACAACTGGTTATTTACCTTCAGATCATGAAACATATTTAGCAATTACATTCCCAACAGCTATTGTTCCTACAGGTTTTGCTGCTTGTTTTAGAGCTGCTCAATACGATGCAACACCTAAAGCTTGGGTATTTGAAGCTACAAATGATACAGATCTTGAAACAGCTACTTGGACTCAATTATATCAAGTGCAAGCTGCAAATCCTTCTACTTGGGGAATTAATGAAATTAAAACATTCGCTTTAAGTGGAACAACTGCATTTAAAACCTTTAGATTTGTATTTAATGTAAACGAAACTACAATTAATAACTATATGGCTGGTGAAGAAACATCCGCTACTGGTGTTACTATGCCAATTAATTGTTATTATTTCCAAATGTATGCAACAAATACAGATACAACAAATAAAGGAAATGTAATTGAAGGTTATAAACAACCTACTGGAATGTCTATGGGAAGCTATTTCTTAGATATTTCTAAAAAACCTTATACTGGTTATAAATGTATTGGAAATAATCAATTTTCTCCTGTAGATTATGTAAAATTAGGTTTTGTAAATTTAACAGGTTATGGAACTGCTAATGTAGTTATTACCTGCTATCCATTCTGCTATAATACATTTACTTTATCAGAAGAAACATCTATTTCTAAAAATACACCTATTACATTTAATCATAATTTAGGCGTAATTCCTAATATTATAGATGTTAAATTCAGATGTTTAGTAGCTAATAATGGTTATTCTGCTGGAGAATATTGTTCAAATCTATATTGTTCTGATACTACTGGACTAACAAGTATCAAAGATTCATTAGATTCTACAGTTACTTCAGTAAAAATGTGGCCAGGTACTCCTACTTCTACACTCTACGTAAAAAATAAAAATACTGGAGCTTTAGGTTCAGTAAGTAACGCTCAATGGGCTATGATTATTTACTGCTCTAGAGGTTGGTAACATTTTCTTCTGTCTTAAAAGACATAGAGCTAGTCGATTTAGATTAGCTCTTGTTTTTTTATAACGCTGTTAGATCATTATTTATTGTATTTTATGATAAATTATTCGTTTTAATATTTAAAGTTAATTCTACAGTGTTTTAGAGTATTTCTTATTGTTTCCTAATTGTTTCCGTATCATTCTGATGATTCATTTACTTTATCTTTGCTCAATCTGCCATTAGGTGGAATCTGTGTATGAAGTTAATTCCTTTTATTATCACAAATTAGCCTTTACCATTTCCTGACACTTTAAGAACAATAAAAGATTTTAGTTTTAGTTAGATTATTAAGAATTTATTAAGTGTTATTAAGAAGTAAGTAAGTCTTAGTTTAAGGAAGACTCTTCAAGAGTAAAGCATAAACTAATTTTTTATCTACTATCTGTTAAGATTAAAGCAAAATTAAAAAATCTATTTTACTAAGATATTCTTAAAATATTCTTAAAATATTCTTAATATCTAATGTTTAAAACATGTCAGCACGGGTATTGTTTACTTATCTGCAATCGTATCTTAATTAAAAAATCTGCAAATATCAGAATTTTTAAAATAACGGGCTTAATTATACATTCACCCATCGATCGTAATTCATTAATAAAATCTCATTTTATTGAGAAAATTATCAAAGTTCTAAATTAAATTATAATAAGTACAAACTCACTAGGCTTTAGTTTGATACCGCCATCCTTACGACAGATCATAACTCTTATTAATAACTTAATTAGCTACAGATAAGAACACATTTAACTTCGCCACCTTTTTTCGAAGACTACGCGTATTGTTCTACTTTCTGTTTGACGCCCGTTGATTATTTATTGTTACGTGGGTCGGATCCGTAACGTACAGAAAGTTTATTGTAGTATTTATTTCGACAGATAAAAGTAAATATACTTGAGTGTTAAAGTCGATTTCAGCGATCATTTTATGTCTTATAAGTTATTGGTTATAATATATAACAAAAAATGTAAGACTATTTTAAGATCATGTACTATTATACTAAAAGTAAGAATATTTGTAAACATATAGTAAATTTAGTATAATAATAATGTAGTTAACTAAATAAAGAAAAAAGGAGACTGAAAGACATGTCTACAAAAACATTAACTAAGACACAAAAAGTCTATAATATGTTAAAAGGTGGCAAGGCCGTAAAAGTAAGTACTGCTGCTAAAAAATTATATGGTAGTGATGATGCTACTTCTATAAGTAATGCTCGTCGTATTATCAATTCTCTTAAGAGTGAATTCGACATTGAATTGGTAGCTGAAGGTACTTATAAAGCAAACTAATTACTATAATCAAAAAAATTGCATATTCGAAAAAAAAAGGGAAGTATATCATTTTACTTCCCTTCATAAGATTTTAATTATTTGACCAATATTTATGAAACATATTCAAAAACTAATTCTTCACAATTTTCAACAATGGAAAAAAGGTGAAATTGAATTTAAAGAAGGACTAAATGTCATTGTTGGGAATACAGAAAGTGGCAAAAGTACTCTATTCAGAAGTATCTATAGCATTCTCACTGGTAAAATGCCAGAAGATTACATTCGTAAGGGAAGTAAATGTTGTGAAGTAGAAATTCACTTTAGCGATGGAAGTATTTTTAAACGTAAACGTAGTAGTAAGGAAAATATTGCATTATGTAACGACAAAATCTTTGAACGTGTAGGTAAAGAAATTCCTTTCGAATATTTTAAACAACTTGGTCAAACAAGCATCAACTT
>Ga0310691_10003266_pt1 | contig 19802 bp, 12 predicted proteins | sample 176DNAGHGlowgp2_FD_203887 | JGI IMG/M metagenome (GOLD analysis project Ga0310691, IMG submission 203887) | Sheep rumen microbial communities from Palmerston North, Manawatu-Wanganui, New Zealand - 1766 DNA GHGlow gp2 (v2) (version 2) | ecosystem: Host-associated > Mammals > Digestive system >...
ACAGTCTTGATATTCATTCCTTGGTACTCATTATTTGCACCGGAGATGATCTGACAAGAGCAAAAATGTCCGGAGTCGAGCGATGGAGCTACTAAAGTGATGCTGCCGCTTCCAATGATTTTATCATAAAACCCGAATCGTTTGTCTACGTAATCAAAAGGGGCAATAAGATACTTGTCAGGTACTGGATGCAGAAATATATGCTTAGGAAAAAGCAAGCCGTCATATCTGAATGCGTCTTTAATAATACTATTTATAATTTCAGTGGGGCTCAGTATTTTCGTGAGCTCCTGAAGTTTATTTTGAATTATATAGGCATCCGACGCTTCACAGGATGTAATCTGTATAGCTCCATGACTGGCAACATTTTCGTCAGATGCCATCTCTCCAAAATACTGGATTAGATTCGTGATCACTTTTTGTTTATCATTTTCATTACTCAAATCAGCAGCGTCTTGAGCTGCATGAAGGATTTTTTCAGAAAATTTCTTATATAATTTTTTCATGTCAATCTCCTTGTTGTTTTATCACAAACTACGTTTTGTGTGATTTTAGACTGTCGCAGGGTTGTCTATACTGAAAAGATGCCTACAATAAACCGGTGGCCCTTTGTTATTATAAACAGTCATTTTGGAATGATTTTCGCCCCTTCCTTTGCTTGGTATTCTCCAAGAATAAGTTCGTATTTCTGATTGAGTGCAACGTTCTTGTCTTTTGCTTTTTTCAGTTCTGCGGTCAACTCCTTGTTTTTCACGGCGAGTTCTCGGTTTTTCAATTTCAAAAGATCACATTCCTGCTTTAGAGTTTCACTATTTGCTTTATCGAGCTTTTCTTCTTGTAGAGCAGGGTTGAATTCCACAAAATTCAGAAGGTATTCCTTGATATAAGGAGAGTATAGTGTTTTTTCCTGCACATTGAGTTCTTCAGCTAATGCTTTTTTTGTGATGGTTATTTGTTGCTCACGCATTGATTGCATAGTTTCATCGATCCGCGCGTACATTGCTTCACGTTGGCGCTGATGGTACGCTTCAAGCCCGTTAGCCTGAGACGACCGTTGTTTGCTCATAATAACTGATTCCTCCTTTCGTTATGGGTCTTTCAAGAATGATACTGGAATCCATTTTTGCAATATACTTCTCAATGATTTCCAGTTCATACTCTTCAAAGAGAATTGCTTCTTCTGCTCCGCCTTTGTAGAGATTATCCAATCGTTTGAGAATAATATCACGGACTGCGACGAAGTAATCTAAATAGATTGGATTTGGTTGAAATGAATCACAATCAACGCATTGAGCATATTGCGGGGAGCAACTACGATCATCGCATGCACCTATAATAGGTATTAGCCTAAGGAAGGGCATATTGTCTTGAATCCGAGCGTATTTCACGCTATTCATGATTCTCTGCTTCGTTGCCCCATTGAATTGTGTGAACAATTCGTTCTGAATTACCTTTTCTACAATTTCGTTCAACCTTTTTGCTTCATCGTTTGATGACTGATAGCCATACCCAAGGGTCACATTGGGGTCAGAGTGGCCAGCTTCTTCAGCGGTATCCTCTACGGAAAAGATTCCACTCCTAAGGCGTTCACCAATTGTTAGGTGTCTAAATGTATGTGATGTTACTTCCGGGACGCTTCCATCTTCGTTTCTTAAATTATAATTACTAACCATGTAAGATAAAAAGTCGTTAAAATCATCTATACGAAGAACGCGTGTATGATTTTTGTCATAGAAAAGGTAATCTGCATCATACTCAAGCATATCAATTGATTTGTTGATCGTAATCAGTTCACAGGTATAGCGATGCAGTAATTCCTCTGCTGGTCCATCGAGTGAGAACACATAATCTTTATAGATCGGAAGATGTAGTGGGGTTTCTTTTGATTCAGGTTTACTTACTGCAAAGAGACCTTTTTCTGGATATTTGATACAGTTTATTCCCATAGCCAGTACTTCCGAGATTCGACTGGGAATCATCCTCACCATCAGATACAAAGTACGCATTAGAAGAGGTACATCTTCGTCGGGAAGATTTAATACCAACTTGTCTAATTCGTCTGTAACACAGGCATCCGGCGGTCGCTTTGGTTCTCTCTGAGTTTCGGCTGTATAGTGAAAGACAACCTTGTTGTTAGTTTTCACCAGGTCATTTTCAATACATGTATCAAATATTGCCTTTGCGGATCTTACTCGGGAAAGTATTACTGCATCACTAATGTTCAATCTTTCCAGTTTTTTGATGTACGCTTGTACAATGGATGTACTTGTATTCTCGACACGTAGCCCTCGCTGATGGAGGTATTGTATGAAATATCCTCCTTCACGAACAATGCGTTGAGCCGCATCTGTTGACGCACACTCAATCAAATACCTCAGTGCAGTCGCTTTTAGAATATCTGCATCTATCTGAGATACTACCGGAAATTTAAGAACTATATGTCTCTGTGATGTGGGGATGTAAATGTTCCACTTGTCAGAATCCCATTGATCCGAAGTAAAGCTCCTGAGCGCATTTTCCATAGCTTTCTTAGATGCATCCGAGATCGAAACGGTATTGGGATTTTGCTTTTGACATTCTATCAGACTGAATTCTACATCAGGCATTCTGCTTATGCTCCTTTCTCTGCATTTTTACACTGAATAGCTATTGAGCATGTCCGGCAGTCATTATGATTATGACATTGGATATTACTGTGGCAAGTACCATACATTGGCGCGTTGGGCAGTAATAATGAATCCTTTGTTGGGATGACATTCTTTCCAATTTTATTATCGAGAGTTTTTGAGAAAAGAGCTCGGTGCATTTTAGCCTCGTCAACGGGATATCGCTTGTTATAGTGCATAGCTACGACAATACATGAATTACATAACTTGTCAGCTGTATCATGAATGGATTTACCTTGCGCCAGCATACCTCGACCGACTTCTGCCCGGATCATCATCGAATTACATTTTGCGGGCATTCCTTCGCTATCAACGATTTGATGCTTTTTGCATAGTTTCTCGATACTCTCTATAAAAGAATTGCCACTTAGAATCTTTGGTTTCCTTTTTGAGTCTTTGCGATTATTGCTTGATTCGTAAATAAATACATACGGATCGTCAAGTTGCGCTCGAAGTTTTTCGGTGTCATGAATAAATTTTTCAAGCTCTGGCCCAAGTCCATCAGCCAAGTCATGAATTCTATAACTTGGACGACCTGCTTTCCCGTCGCGGTCTTCAGTTTTACCGTAAAACAACTTGAGGTGCCAGCGATCCCCTCTATGAGTCAACTGTGAAGTTAACATACTACAGATGCAGTCCAATCTTGCTCCTGTCTGCAAAAAGACTTTTAGCGCAAGATATACACACCGCGGGATTACATCCGAGTAGAATAGAATCTGTTCGATAACGTGATGATCAACTGGTTTTGTTGGGCTTATTACACGGGGTGGGATTACGCTGTCAGAGATAATTCTATTTGCATGATCAACACCGGCATGAAATGCAATAAATACTTTTAAATCGTATAGAGCTCGTCTTTCTGTTGCGAGAGAAATACTATTATTTGCCCGAATAGCGGCAATAGAAGATCTAATATGCCAGCGATCTAATTCACTTACTGAGTTAGGTAACGGACTAATATTTTTAAGTATAGATCGTATGTCATTAAACATACTGTAGGCTACTTTAGCATAGTTTTTTCCACTATTCATATGTGACTCAGTATTGAAGCGTAAGAAACAGCGGAGTTCTTGCTTCAATGATGGTGGACCGAAAAAAACCAACCGTTTACATAGCAAGTGACCATTATTTCGGTAATACAGAACCCATTCGTCGTTGTCAGACTGGACTTCACTCTCAGATGATTGTATTAAGTAATCTTCCAAATCTGGAATCGCTTCTTCAAGTGTATCCAATATTTCGGGTATAATCATTTTATCTTTGTAAGCGTTGCCTTGAAAAAAACTTTTCAGAAACTTACTTGGATAAGGGACATTTCGTTTCTCTTTAACAAACAATTCAAAGCTATTGCTAAAAAAGCAAATGGATTCACTATGAAATAGAAATCGCATTATACGAAGTGTTGCTGCAGCACCTACATCATTAATGCATTGTTTTACCTTTGCTTCATCGAAGGTCTGAAGACCAGTTTGCAAAGTGCAAATTACATTCAAAAGTCTGTGAGGATCTGCATTCTCCTTTTTATGTGCAACACAAATATCTATGTTTTCTCCGTTTACCAAAAATGAGATTACATTGTTCTCATTTCCAGGAATTCTTTCTATTTTCCATTGATCATAATTGACAACGTAGACCTCTGGATTATCTTGCGCGTATTCCCTAAACTTTCTTTTCTTTTCTTCAGGGAGTTTTGACAACCATAATGAATCTTTTTGGATTTTCTCAGATAGAGCCAGAAGTTCATTAACAAAGTTAGATGGACAGTTTTTTAAATCATGCTTATAGCCAAACAGCTTTTTAAATGATCTATAAAATGAAAGTTGCCCATTATCTCTATAAAAAACTTCCCATCTCTTTAGCGTATCATCGTGGTAGATAGAGCCAAGAATAACTAACATATTGCATCCATTTGCAATTGTCGAGAGTTCGGAAAAACAATCACCAGATGCAAGTCGATCACCCAGAGCATCAACGAAGTCAGATAGAGCGTCTGAATTGCCATATTTGATATTGTTTTTTACTTTGGTAAGCTTTACGACCTGCCCATCGATCATAACTCTATACGAGGATCTATCATGTTCTAAAAATTCAATCTGGTGATCTGCCATTTCGATGAACTCCTCTGATGGCTTTAATTGCTTTCTCTATAAACATCTTCGTTAGCGTCAATTACTTCCATATAGTTTGCTTGAAAGTTTGCAAAGAAGTCATAGCTTTCATGGATCCGGGTTGCTTTATCGTAGTTTTCAAGGCTGTGTAGATCTTTCCAATCCATCAGCGCGCAAAAGTCCGAATCCGAAAACGTTGGCAATCCTTTGCGCTGCTGACTAAGTTGGAAGGATCTTAGAGCTGCGGCGAAGGTGCTCCGGCCTGCATGTGTATGTACTGGACCAAGATCAAGCTCGGGCCATTTTTCACGGACACGAATAGCAGCTCTTTTAAGCGCCTGATTGTAGTTTTGATAATTAACAGGATTCCCCGTGCGATTGAGCAAAAGATAGTCAGAACAACCACCTTTGTTATTCGACCGCTCATTCTGCATATATGATCTGATTAGTTCCAGCAGCATTGGGGTCAAAATAGAGGTATGTACCTTTTTCGTTTTAGAATATGTTGGAGTAATTCTTTTTGATCGTAAATGGATAGTTGATAGCTTCAGAGAGATTGCTGTACTACAACGGTATCCGTAAAATACGGTCAAAAGAAAGATGATACGATATACAATCGGTAACTCTTCGGAGATTGCGCTGATTTGAGTTGACGTGTACCATTTTGTATACGACTGCCAATTGTTGTTTTTTTTCACAGTGAACAATCTTTTCAAATACCAAATCTTCGTATCAGGTTGTTCGCGACTGCTGCTTACCGACATCGGTTGCGTACCATGCATGGCAGTATAGAGAGACTGATCCAATACAAATCCAAGTACAGACAGTGTCTCGTACAGTTTACCAATTACATTAATATACTTAATCAACGTAGTGTAAGCCCAATCATAATGTAGATTGGCGTATTTCAGAAATGAATAAATGTCCTGCATATTGACATCCATATAGTCAATTCCTCTGTCGTCCAAATAATTAAGATAGCGGCAGATGCTATAGGCATCATTGGATGGAGGACGCTGGTAGTACCTGTTAGGCAGAATTGCGTTGTTTACCTCTACTGCAGGGATTCCTTCATCGAGGATCAAATATACATCTCGAATTCCATCTTTTGTTGGATACTTCGCATGCTGGACGGTATATCTTTGATTATTATTCATACGTTCTTATCCTCTCGTATCATAGTTTAGACACTATTTCCTCATGGGATGTTTGTTTTATGAAATGTTCTTCGTTTAGTGTTTCCAAGCAAGATAATAATACACCTTTTTTTATCCAAAAGTTCGATTGAGGTGCGCATGCGAGTGCTTGAAACAAGCTGACGAGAAAACCGCGTAAATAAGGATTTTTTCAAATTTTTGCATTTATAACACTTGTTTCAGGTTCATTATTTTGTTGTATTGTTTTCGGCTTTGCTATATGTAAATAGATCAGAAACTGGAGATTGGAGAGCACAAATGGCGTTTCAGAAACAATGGGTACGTATAGCTGGTTTGTCACAAAGGGTAGGTATAGAGGGCTTAGATATTTTTGCACAGGATTCAGAGAAAGATTTACAGGGTGTTTACCGCCCGATGAATCCGCCTCGGTGTTCATGTGGACGGATCGGTTATGCAAACGGATATCAAGAAAGAACTGTAGCTCATATACTGAATGAATATGAAGCAATAGAATCGAATGAAAAGCCGGAAATTGTCAACATCACGGTTCAAATTCAAAGGTATTTTTGCCCAATATGCAAAAATCATGGTACGCCAAAAGAAATACATTATGAACCTGATTTCGTTCAACACAAAGCAAAAACAACGAATGTACTGAATAGATACATAGGAAAGGCATGTATCAATCAGAGTCCGGAAATAGTCACGAAGTCGTTGGGCTTCTCAAAAGATCAAGAATCCGCTGTGCATAGAATTTTTAAAAAATGGGCGGATCAAGCAGTTCATTCATATTATAGTTCGTTGACATCACCTAATGCTCTTGGTATTCACTTGTTTGAAGCGTACGGAAATAAGTATTTCCTTGTGTCAGATGTTAAAGACAGTCTGGTTGTGGATTTCTTCCAGTATGAGGACTGCTATGGAATGATTGATCTCCTCACAAGACTTGCGATGATGCACACAACGTCCGAAGTGTTGTCCGGTATAAATCGCGAATGCTTGACCTTGGTGAACGGTGCATTCCGTGATGAAGCTATTGTTAGAGCTGCTGCAGCGAGTATTTTTAGTGTTTTTGCAAATGATATTTGTCAAGAGCTTGACCGGAAGTATAGCGGGCGAGGAAAGAAAGTAATCAAAGAGTGGTTTGCGACTCCTCTATATGAGGACTTGTATGAAGAACCTGAGGTTAATCGAATTTGCACATCTCCGCATGGAAATAATGACTGGTTAGTGAAACTGGTTAGAGACTATAGGCAACTAAGAGTAATGGCCACATCGTATTGGATGCAGGACGCTTTTACCAATTGGAGAATAGAAGCACGGTGGCATATAAGTCCTAATTGTTTGTTCTTTAAAATTCTTGACGCAGCGGAAAAGGAAATCAGTAACTCATTCGCGCATGCGCACCTACAGCGCTTGTATAATGATGCGGAAAAGAACGTTTATGATATCATCATGAATAATCAGAAATGTTCGTTTGAAGTATTGAGATATCGTATACTGCTAACATGTCAGCCAAAGACGATGGGTATCTTTTCGGATGGTACTACCAAGTATTACAATCGAGGTATCAGTATTACAGAGCTGATGACAAAGATGAAGGAATACGATGCATAGTATTCAAAAGGACCACCCTGGGGCGGCCCTTTTGATCGAATAATTGTGTTGTTTTCTTTTGCGTCATCTGAACCAATGATGGATAACTTCCCAGACTATATTTTTGCTTAACGTTGGAAGATAACTACTGTCGTCAATCTTTTGGCTTCGCAATAGTAAGGGCCTTGGCCCCAACATCGGTTAGGCCATTTTCCTCCTCCCATTTCAGATATAAATCATGCTCATATACATAGCGGGCAAGCTCTTTTGGATCAACTGATTGATCCGATGCTCCAGATCGGTAGGTCAAGATTCCCGCCCGAATATATTTATACTGTGTCTCGTAGAGGCCTTTGCGGAATCCCAGCCCAAAGTCTATGCCATAGTCCAAATCATAGTCTATGTGCAGATGTGCCTTAAAACGATCCGGGTCGGACAACAAGGATACTATCTCTTCAATTAGGATTTCCCCAAATCCTTGACGCCACAGAGCTTCTTCGACCGGGGCAAGCATTTTTTTCTCATGAATATCGATCATCATGACAGTAATCTCCCTGTAATATCAAGCATCTCTTATGTACTTCACGGGTTCAACCCTTCTTAATACTCGGCTTTTTCGAAGTGTGTTGCACAAAACGTTATGCTACATAAAAGCGAAGGCAAATAAGCTTGTCTATCTGATTTTACATATCGCGTAGTATAGTTCTATCACGGATAACTGCCTTAACATATTTGTTCCATTCAAGTCCCCATTGTGAATCGTACGATATTACTTTGGTGTAACTGCTGCCATAGGCCAAGCCCGTGGCAATGGCGTCAGTATACGCAGTGATTTGATCGTCTTTGCTCATTTGCATAATGTTTGGAACACTTGTTGCCTTTAGCAGATTGATTCCCTCAGATGGCAAATCATCGTTTGCGACAGCTTGGGAAGCAAGATCAATTGTCATGCTGATGACCTGATCAATGTTATCGGAAGCGTTAACAAACATTTCACGACGATCAGGTCCTATAATCCCCTGTGCTACGCAACCAATGCTACAATACGGGATGCTTAGTACGCATTGTTCTGCTGATGTAGAAAACACCTTAAAATGTGTTTCGAGATACTCAAGCACGGAATTGGCCACCCTATACGATCGCAATACAGTCATGTTGTCGCAGCTAACAATCATATCCCGGTAATACTCGAGCTTTGCGATTGCCCAGCGTGGATTGATTGATGCCGAATGCTGTATTTCTGCTACAAGAAATCGTAACGTTGCAAGTGAAGGAGAACAACATACGTACCCGTTATTGAGTGTATGCTTAACACTGCTGTCTACGTGGTCGCGCATACTATCCATCATTTGCTCCAAGGCGGCGGGCCATTCATCTATATCGTAATCGAGCAGCAAGCCTATCAGATGGTCCAGTGCATCACCAAGATCGTCTGCTGTCTCTGCGCGATACAGAGAATTTATATACTCGTCCATATTGTCTTTCATTTTATCTCCTCTCAAAAAAGTTTATTATTTATTTACCTCTGGGAGTACTATAGCAAATTAGCATGTCACTTGTCAAGAAATAGTTTATAAATAATAAACTTTTAGCGATAAGCAGTCTTCTATCAAGAAATAATTCTTATTTTTCTTTTCTAAAATGAGCTGAAATGCTATAATATAATAAAGGGTGTGGTATTTGGTGGAAACCAATATTGGAGATCGCATACGAAATCGTAGACGTTATCTAAAAATGTCAATGGACGAGCTTGGATCCGCAATAGGTTTTGAAACCAGTAGCCGCAAAGTGGCAGTATATCAAATCGAGACAGGAAATAACCGTCTTCGGATAGATCGACTTCAATCAGTGGCGACGGCTTTAAAAACATCTATCTACTATCTGCTTGGAATTATAGACGACGACAACCTGACTGACGATGACATTGTGTCGATGATTAATAATATCAAAGAAGAATAGATGATAAGCCGATCTTTATGCTGCACCTGCATAATGATCGGCTCTATCATTAGGTAAGGATTCAGATATATAATGTAAGCGTAATCTCTTTTCCGCGACACTCCACTAAGACAAAATCGCAAATCTATGCGATTTTGTCTTGCCTTTTTTTTCTGTTCTACAGTATAATTGAATTAAAACTTCATGACCGGAGGTCGAAAGACATGGCCATTTCTTATAACAAACTCTGGAAGCTGCTCATCGACAGGAAAATGAGTAAAGTTGAGCTCCGCGAGAGAGCAAAAATAGCTCCGAACACGATGACAAGATTAAACCGCGACGAGCAAGTGACACTTACGGTTCTCAATAAGATATGCTCTGCACTTGAAGTTGGTATTGGCGATGTCATGGAATTTTTGCCTAACGACGAGTCAGATTCATAGCAGACTCCGGTTTAAAGGACAGCGTTTTTACTACAATGATAATGATTCACAGCTTAAAAACTTCAAGTATAGATAGTATGGAGATTGACTAACATGGTTGACTACGCACCAGGAATGCGAACCATCATTCGCGACGAAGAATGGATGGTCAAAAAAATTGAAACAAATAGTCTTGGGAATAGAGCTCTTTACTGTGTGGGCATTTCTCCGCTTGTGAAAGATAAAGATGCTATTTTCTTGACTGATCTTGAGGAAATACAGATTGTGAATCCGGCTGAGGTAAAGCTCATACCGGATCATTCGCCGCGCTTTAAGCGATCTCTCCTTTATTTAGAAAGTCAGTGGCGGCAGCAGATCCCGACAGACACAAATGTTCATATCGGCAACAAGGCGGCAATGGATCCGATGCCGTATCAGCTTGATCCTACTAAGCTCGCCCTTCAGAAACCGAGACAGAGAATTCTAATTGCGGATACAGTTGGCCTTGGCAAGACTTTGGAAGCCGGTATTCTCATGTCTGAGTTGATTGCCAGAGGTAAAGGGCGCAGGATACTTGTAGTAACTGTTAAGAGCATGATGACTCAATTCCAGAAAGAAATGTGGAACCGTTTCACGATTCCACTTGTCCGCCTGGATTCCTCCCGAATTCAAAAGATTCGTGCAAGTCTGCCGTCCAATTACAATCCGTTTTTCTACTATGACAAGACAATTGTGTCCATCGATACCTTAAAACGAGATGTGGAATACAGGACACATTTGGAAAATGCTTATTGGGATATCATCGTCATTGATGAAGCGCAGAATGTAGCCGAGCGTGGAGATCACCAGGCGCAGCGGTCCAGGCTTGCAAAACTGCTTGCAGACAGATCAGATACGATGATCATGCTCTCTGCGACACCGCATGATGGCCGGGCAAAGAGCTTTGCTTCTTTAATGAACATGCTCGATCCGACTGCGATCGCAAACCCGGAGGACTACACACCGGAGGACATTAAAGGACTTTGTATTCGCCGTTTCAAGAAAGATGTTAAGGACCAAGTGAGTGGGGCTTTCCTGGAAAGAGAAGTTCACCTGGAGCGCTGCCATGCTTCCGCAAGAGAAGAGTATGCATATGAAATCTTCTCCGATATGCAGCTGCAGATGGATGTTGGCCGCGAGCGTGGCAACGGGCATTTGTTCAAAACGAGTCTGGAGAAATCGTTATTCTCCAGCCCGGCTGCATGCATCAAAAGTATAGATGTCCGGCTTGCGAAGCTGAATAAGAAATATGGCTTCGGAGAGATCAAAGATATCGGAAAACTGGAGTCTCTTCGTGATGCACTGATAAGAATCAAACCCCAGGATTTCTCACGTTATCAAACACTTCTGAAATTGCTGAATGATCCTTCCTATGGATGGAATCGGAAAGCTACAGATGATCGTATCGTCATTTTCACGGAACGGATTGAGACGATGAAGTATCTGGCAGAACATTTGCGGGAAGACCTTGGGTTGCCAGCAAATGCTATCCAGGAAATCTCGGGCGGCATGAGCGACGCGGAACAGCAGACAATAGTTGAAAACTTTGGACGTTCTGAATCACCGATCAGAGTACTGGTCGCGTCCGATGTGGCATCGGAAGGCCTGAACCTTCATTACCTCAGCCACAGATTGATTCATTTTGATATTCCATGGTCGCTGATGGTATTTCAGCAGAGAAACGGACGTATCGACAGATATGGTCAGCAGAAACGCCCAGATATCCGGTACATGCTGATCGAGAGTGATAATAAGCGTATCAAGGGCGATATGCGTATTATCGAAATACTGATCACGAAAGAAGAGCAGGCCCTAAAGAATATCGGTGATCCGTCTCTTCTCCTCGGCAAGTTCACAATCGAGGATGAAGAACTTGTTGTGATCGATGCCATCGAAAACGGCTCTGATGAGAAGGCTTTTGAAGCGACACTGGACTCCAGCGAAGAAGAGTTCGATCCTTTTGAAGAACTGATGAAGGCAGCCGGAGAAGCCGAAGAAAAAGAGACAGAGGATTCCAAAACGGTTGATGATGAAACGCTGTATTCAGACATTGAATATCTGTCGCAGGCACTGGGATATCTGAATCAGTCGGAGAGTCATCCGGTAGAAAAGCTCGGAACAGTCTCCGGGTTAGACATTAAGGTGACGCCTGATATGATGCGTAGGCTGCGGGCGTTGGTTCCAGAGGAAGCGCTACCTGCTGGAGATACTTTGCGGCTCTCGGATGACAAAGAGTTCTGTATGGAGGAAATGCGACGCAGCATGCAGAACAATATGGCAGAGACCGCCTGGCCTAAAACCCAGTATCTCTGGGCTCTCCATCCGGTGTTTAACTGGATCAATGATAAAGCCGGACTGCTGTTTGACCGCGGGCAGGCCCCTATAGTTGGGCTGCCAAACACTCTTGCTTCTGATGAAATCATCTACGTCGTATCTGGCAGTATTCCAAACTTAAAATCTACCCCGTTGGTGGATGAATGGTTTGGCCTTCTGTATAAGAATGGCGACTTTGTAAGGACTTTGAATATGAATGAGGTTCTGCAAAAAACGGGTATTCGCTCTTCTGGCCTTTCCAACCCGGATGCCATTACTGATAACGAAGTGATCTCCGCAGAGGTGATGCTGGAAGATGTGGTGGATCATGCAAAACTGTTTCTGAAAGAAAAGTTCAGCGACTATCAGACCCGAATGAATCCGCTTCTGGACAAGGAAGTGGATAAGCTGATCGACCTCCAGAACAAGCACCACGCATACTATCAGATGACGCTTTTTGAGCATGAGCGGAAACTGGAAGAGAAAGAGCGGAGCATAGACGAACTCTTCAACGAGTTTATTATCTGGGTCAAAGAGACTTTGACCATACAGGATAATCCTTATATCCGGATTGTGGCTGTATTCTCGGGGGTGTCGAAATGAGTATGGATTTAACCGGTATTACCAACAAAAATGAATATTACACCAACCATTACTTCTCGACCGTCTTTGAAGAGAATGCGGGGGATGCCATTTCGGCCTGGAATGCTGCGGCAAGAGAATCGGAAGAAATTCGCACGCCTTGGAGCAGTCTGCGCAGGAATGCGGCGCAGTTCTATGCAGCTCATGACCGTTTTGTTCGTTCTTCGGTTAACATGCAGACACTGCAGAATATCCGTGATCTTGCAGACAGCTATCTGAAATCGCTGGGCTATCCAGAAGCAGCGCCGCAAATGATTCAGGTGGACGATGCCTTACAGGTGCCAGTTTATCTGGAGATGAAGAAGGCAAATGGCGCCCCATTACTATGGGTAATTTTGATGGCGTCGATGGAGACAGATGCCGGAATCATGGAGAGCTTTGCTTTTGATTCTGCCCAGGTGACAGAAGATGCCTATGGTATGGTATACAAGGGTGTTCTCGGCGAACTGCCGGGCGAATCGCTTGCAACCAAGATTCTGTTCGGCCAGGGCGAGCCTCCTCGTTTCCTGATATATATCGGAATGAATCAGATTGCTCTGATCGACCGGAACAAATGGAACGAAAAGCGTTATCTGCAGTTTGAACTTGAGGAAATCTTTTCACGACTGGAAAATACCACGCTCCAGGCAATGTCTGTTCTCCTACATAAGGACTCTCTATGCCCGGAGGACGGGAAAATACTGTTGGATGAGCTGGATGAACAGAGCCAGAGAAATGCCTCCGGCGTATCACAGGATCTCAAATATGCGCTGCGAGAAAGCATTGAGCTTCTCGGAAATGAAGTCTTATACGATATGAAAACCCGGCTGGGCCGGGATTTAGAAGAAGATCCAGTTGATGCCGGACAGCTGACCTTGGAATGCCTGCGGTATATGTACCGGATGCTCTTTGTCCTCTTTATCGAGGCACGTCCGGAGCTTGGATATGCGCCGATCAAGGCACAAAGCTACTATACCGGTTACTCTTTGGAAAGCCTGCGCGATATAGCAGATAACATTCGCGATGAAGTAGCAGAGGTCGGTGACGGTTATTATCTCCATGAGACCTTGGCGAAACTGTATGAGCTGATCTACAACGGGTATCCGAAGACAGAAGAAGAGCTGAAAGAGGCGACCGGAGCAGACAGTCTTCACGATATGTTCCTGATTGCTCCGCTCAAAGCCCATATCTTCGATCCGGAATACACCAAAATGATTACGGGCAGCAAACTCAGAAACAGCTGCATGCTGAAAATCATTGAGCTTATGAGCCTCACAAAATCCACCGGCAGGAAGAACAGCCGCCGGGGTCGGATTTCCTATGCCAATCTCGGGATCAACCAGATGGGTTCGGTTTATGAAGCTCTCCTTTCTTACCGTGGCTTTATTGCGGAGCAGGATCTCTATGAGGTTAAGCGCGCCGGGGACAGCTTCAATGAACTGGACGTCGGTTATTTTGTACCGGAATCCGAATTATCTCTGTATACCGAAGATGAGCGTGTACGTTACGAGAGCGGTGAGAAGAAGGGCAAGCTGCGTATGTACGAAAAAGGCAGCTTTATCTACCGTCTCGCCGGTCGTGAACGGGAGAAGTCTGCCTCTTACTATACGCCGGAAGTCCTGACGAAGTGCCTGGTGAAGTATGCTTTGAAAGAGCTTCTGGAAGGGAAGACGGCAGACGATATTCTGGAACTGACAATTTGTGAGCCAGCCATGGGAAGCGCAGCCTTCTTGAACGAGGCTATCAACCAGCTTGCCGAAGCGTATGTGTCAAGGAAGGAGCAGGAAACCGGCGAGATCATTGGCTACGAAGACCGTTTCAATGAAATTCAGAAGGTCAAAATGTATATCGCTGACAGCAATGTCTACGGCATCGACTTGAATCCTGTTGCCGTGGAACTTGCGGAGGTTTCGCTGTGGCTGAATACCATTCATGAGGGTGGTTTTGTGCCCTGGTTTGGCACACAACTGGTCAACGGCAATTCCCTGATCGGAGCGCGCCGGCAATGCTACCGGATCGAGAATCTGGCCACCAGCTCCAAGGGGCTGCGCTGGTTTGAAAATGCGCCGGAGCGGGTGCAGATGAAGGATAAACGCAAGCCCCAAAAACAGGTCTATCATTTCCTGCTGGGCGATCCCGGCATGTGTAGCTATTCCGATAAGGTCATCAAGTCGCTGGAGCCGGACAACATCAAAGCTATGGCGCTATGGAACAAAAAGTTTAACCAGCCCTATTCCGACGATGATATTGCCACGCTTCTGCGTCTGTCCGCCGCGATCGACAAGCTTTGGGAATCCCAGGTGAAGCTGCGCCAGGAGGTCAGCGCAAAGACTCAGGACAAGCTCTCCGTATTCGGCCATGAGGATGATTCCGAGGATTCTCATACCACCATTCGTCAGAAGGATAAGATACTCAGTGAACTTTACAAGTCCGAGCACATGCAGAATGCCGGCCCCTACGCGCGGCTGAAATTCGCTATGGACTACTGGTGCGCCCTCTGGTTCTGGCCCATCGACAAAGCGGATCTGCTGCCTTCGCGCAGTGAGTTCCAGTTTGATATGTCCCTGATCCTGGAGGGAACCATTGGTTCCATTGATGTGCATGCCGGCCAGATGTCTCTTTTTGAGGCCACGGAGCTGGAGCAGATCGCAATGGAAATCGTCGATACTTATGGTCTGGACAGCGTAGTGGATATTCCGGCCCTGCGCCGGAACAGCCCGCGCCTGGATCTGGTGGCCCGCATCGCCGAGCAAAACCACTTTATGCACTGGGAACTGGAATTTGCTGATTTATTTGCAGAGCGCGGTGGTTTTGATCTTGTGATTGGAAATCCGCCGTGGATTAAGATCGAATGGAAAGTTGAAGATCTTTTATCCGAGTTTGTTCCATTAATTGCCATCCGAAAGGACGCAAAGAAAGCTTTGATCGATTTTGCAGTAGGTGCTAATCCAAAAGTATTAACTACTGAGTATATCTCTACCGCTGGACAACTGTCGTTCTTGTCGGCGTCATCAAATTATTTGGAGTTAAGCGGTCAGTATGGGAATATCTATAAGAATTTTGTTGTGCAAGCGGATAGATATCTTGGTGAGCAAGGCATTTATGGACTTATCCATCCGGAAGGCCTTTACGACAATCCAAATGGAGAAGAATTTAGAAAACATCTCTTTAGGCACTTGAGATATCATTTTGAGTTCATAAATGAGAGGTATCTATTTCATGATGTAGCGCACACAAAGAGATTCAGCATTAACATTTCCGGGAAAAAGGAAACAAAAACGTTTATTACGATCACAAATCTATTTGCGACATCTTCCGTTGATGAATGTTTCGATCCTAACTGCGTTAATGCCTTAATGGGTCTGAAAGACAACAACAACGAATGGAATATATGTGGGCACCCTCGGAGAAAAATAGTTGTAGATTCAAGCACATTAAAATTATTTGGGAAAATATTTGATGGCCAAGAAAGCTTAGGTGCAAGAATGCCTGAGGTCCATGCAGATATCTGCGTTGATTTCTTTAGAGTTATGGCTCAAAACACCAAAACTATAGGCGACTCTGAGGGCCTATATTGCACTCAACTTATGAATGAAACATCGGCAATAAAGAGCAAATTGGTCGAAGAGTCAACATCATATCCGCAAAAAATGGGAGAGTTTGTATACTCTGGGCCGAATATTTGGGTTGGAAATCCTTTCTTTAAGAGCGCAAAATACCCTTGTATTGAGAAGAGTGACTATAGTCTTGTTGATTTATACTGCGTGAACACACAAGGATTTCTTCCGCGTTCTAAGTACAAGACCACCGAGAAATGTTATAGCGAATTGCCTCATCTCCCAAATGGAGTGCTTTATAATATTCCATATAAGATTTTTGCAAGAAGAAGACTCAATTTATCGATGGAGCGCACCTTAATATCTGCAATTGTGCCTAAAGATACCGTTCAAATCCATGCTGTTCTCGGAATCAGTATGAATAATCTTAAAGACCTTGTCGCAATAGCTGGCTGTCTTAACACAATTGTGTATGACTTCTATATCAAAGTCTATGGTAAAGAAGATTTATATGAGAACACGTTAGCAAATTTACCTGTTCCTGTGTCCGAAGAATGCCTAAATCAAATTAGAGCAAGGGTATTATGTCTTAACGCAATCGGTCCACAATTTGCAGAATTATGGTCTGACGTGTGGGATGAGTCTTTCAAATACGCTTGCTGGTCAAAAGATGATGTGCGATTGCCGAAAGAATTGTTCAGTACAGAGAGAACTTGGAATAGTTCATACATAGCCACAACAGATTATGCGCGCCGTCAGCTGCTGGTTGAGCTGGACACTTTAGTCGCATATTCTCTTGGAATGTCTCTCCCGTTGTTGTTGTCAATATACCGCATGCAATTTCCTGTTATGAGGCAATATGAAGAAGACACTTGGTATGATTCAGAAGGCAAGATAGTATTTACGAACAATAAGGGGCTATCTAATGTTGGCTTTTCCAGAGCTGAGTGGGAAAATGGAATTAAAGGAGCACCAGCTGGGAAGAAGTTCTATCGCACCATCATCGACGACACCATGCCCGGCGGGCCAGTAGAGCGTACTATCGAATACGTTGCTCCCTTCGACCGCTGCGACCGTGAGCAGGATTATGAGACTGCATGGAAGTTTTTTGAGGAGAAGTACAGGAGAGAGTCATGAGCTTTTCACCTTTGGAAATGGAAAAACAGGTATTCAAAGTGATGGACGTTGTCCTTTCCAAGCCATCCGAGCGATGGCCGATTATAGCGGAAAAAGCAGGACTTGAAAAGGAGCAGCTCTTTGATATCCTGAATTATCTGGATCGAGAAGGTTACTTGGAGAATATCGATTTCGCACGAGATGGGAAGAACAAAATACGGATTCCTTTCCTTGAAAATGCTGCTATCACTGAGAAAGGGCTGGAGTTTATGAAGAAAATGCAAGGTAAAAACGAGGAAATAAACTTCAACAAAGCAAAAACATCATCTTTACCTACTGTATTCATCTCTTATAACTGGGATAATGATAATGTTGCTTCAAAAGTGGAAATGGCATTGTCAGGCAAAGCGATTGTTTACCGAGATAAGAAGAATATCCCCAATTGGGGCAGTCTTTCTGATTTCATGAATTCCATCAGAAAACAGGATTTTGCAGTTCTTGTCATCTCAGAGCCATACCTTAAATCAGTCGCTTGCCTATTCGAGGTCATGCAGCTTATGAAGGATGAAGGCTGGAACGATAAAGCCATGTTCATTGTCCTCAAAGATGCGCATATCTACGGCCCACTTGGGCGGGCTAAATACATATCGTATTGGACAGAACAGTGTGGCGAGTTGGAAAAAACGATCGCTTCGCTTCCGGCATCTGCTACATCTGAATTGAACTTGGATTTGCGTAAAGCGGTTTTGATTCGTGATAACATCGGAGAGTTCCTTACGAAAGTCGCGGATGCGAGTAATCCTGATTTGGATAAAGTAATTCGGGCGATCATTTCGCGCGTTTCATCTGTCGAAACAGAGTCAGAGCTATCCACCGTAGAGAAAAACAAAAAGCAACCAAATCGTCTCAGCAAAGAAGCGGCTTCGATTCTGATAACTGCTGCAAATGGAGACATGGCAATAATATTCAGTTCTGAATCCCTGAGTTCATATGGCATTTCGATTAACAATAAGGCGTTTGTGAACTTACCATGCAATCAGGGGCGCGAAGTCGCATGCTGGAAGAACGCAATCGAAAGCCTGTTAAACCTGGGACTTATTGAGGACAAGGATTACAAAGGTGAGCTGTTTGGCTTAACTCCAACGGGTTATGATGTAGCCGATCAGTATGCCGCCCAAATGAATGGTGAGAAGCTCACATGTCCGCAATGTCATTATTCTGGCCCAACAATTGAAAACGGTGTTTGCCCTATTTGTGGATTCTCGGCATCCGATACAAAATCAGATCAAATAAATGACGACCCTATTCATATCGTTGGTGTAATAACTGAGGAGGTTGGGACACCGCGTAACGATGGAACAAGAGGATCGGCATTATATAAGGTTCCGCTTAGATTATCCAAAAAGCCTTCCAATAGGTGGGGCGATCTGTTCGTTGCCGCATGGAACAATCCGCCTCGATTCACCACTATGCATAGACCAGGTATTGCATCTGTATTAGGTGATAAGATTGTTTTAAATGGTACAACCATGGAAGAGGTTCGAGATTGTCATCTTGATACGCTGAAGCTTTGTGTGGATATAGCGAACACAAAAGAAGCGCAGATTCTCGAACAGGAACGATTAAAAAAGGAACAGGAAGAACTCAGAAAGCAGAGGCATTATAACAACGTGCAAAAAATTGCCGATGAGATCAAGTTCTGAGAGCAGATTAGGTTGCTTTCCATATTAGATTTGTTTGTAACAAGAATGGACACAGAAAAAAGATAAAAAGAGGAGAGCTATGGACGCTGGTAAGATACTGATTAATGGCATTTTTAACGGATCTCAATTGTTGGAAGTTCCTTTTTATCAAAGGGCCTATGTCTGGAAAGATGAACAGTGGGATCGTTTTTTGGATGATATGGAATTCATTACAAGGACCAGAAAGCCATACTTCATGGGGTCTATCATATTGAAAAACGGACAGACTCCGGCAACTTGGGAGCAATTCTCTTCTCGGAAAATAGTCATTGACGGGCAGCAGCGTCTTACTACTTTGATGATTTTTATGAAAGTGCTCTGTCTCAGAAATAATGAAGGAAGTTTGTTCGACAGAGATTTTCGTCTGGAAGATGGCAGTATTTCTTTACGGCATGGGAAATATGACGCTTCAGCGTTCGAAAGAGTAATGAAACAGGACAAGCCAGAGCCGATTGGTGATAGCTCAAGTTCGCAGATTATTGCTGCATATAACTATTTCCTTAAGGAATTGAGCTCTGACAAGTTGG
>Ga0310691_10003267_pt1 | contig 19793 bp, 15 predicted proteins | sample 176DNAGHGlowgp2_FD_203887 | JGI IMG/M metagenome (GOLD analysis project Ga0310691, IMG submission 203887) | Sheep rumen microbial communities from Palmerston North, Manawatu-Wanganui, New Zealand - 1766 DNA GHGlow gp2 (v2) (version 2) | ecosystem: Host-associated > Mammals > Digestive system >...
GATCCTACGGCATCACCGCTTTGGGGACGTTTCTACGACCTCGTAAATGTTGAACCCTACGTTTGCGATCGTGACGGTCTGCCGCGCAAGCACCTCAATCAGATTGGTCCCGAACGCCGCAATGGCTATGGTTGGTATGTCACACGTCCTGCAGAATTATATCCGCTCTATGATACTTGGGCAGACAAGTACGACAAGCGACATAAGGTGAAGATCAGCCTCGACACCAAAGGTGCCAACGAAACTGGTCTCATCGACATGGATCGAAAACCTGTCGTTAATCCCAAGAACTTTGACGTCGTGGTTCGTCCTGGCGAAAGCATTCAAAAGGCCATCGAACAGGCTCCCGATGAAGGCACGGAACCTTTCAAGATCCTTGTCATGAATGGTATCTATCGTCAGAAGGTCATCATCGACAAGCCGAACATCGTGCTGGTGGGAGAGGATCGCGACAGCACACGTCTCATCCTCGCTGAAACAGGCAATACCATCACTGTGCCCGAATATAAAGGCAAGAAGGTTCACATGGGTGTCATTGTTCTCACCGAGGAGGCCGACAACTGTGTCATCAGTGGTATGACCGTATATAACAACTACGGAACGACAGTCGAAGAGACCACCGTCCATCAGATGGCCATCTATGGACGTGCCAACCATACCATCATCGTCAACTGCAACGTCTGGGCCGATGGCAACGATGCTCTTTCACTTTGGGCACCTGAGGGCGAAGGCATGTACTATCATGCCGACCTCGACCTGCGTTGTCCTGGTGTCGATTTCATGTGTCCACGTGGTTGGTGCTTCGCCACACGTTGCAAATTCTACGGCGATGGCCGCGCCATCCTTTGGCACGACGGTCGTGGCAACAGGTTGAAGAAGTTTGTGGTCAAGGATTCTTGGTTCGATGCCAAGTCGCCAACACTTTTGGGCCGTTATCATCATGACCATCAGATTTATCTGCTCAATTGTCACCTTTCAGAGCAGATTCTCGATGCCAATATCCAATATGCCTATTCCGACAAGGTGCTCGATCCATGTCCGTGGGGCAATCGCGTCTATTATTATCATTGCATTCGCGAAGGCGGACAAGGTCATTGGCTCGACGACAACCTCCAGCAGGCCGTGGGCTCACCTCGCAATTATGAGATGACTGCCCAGTGGACCTTCAACTACGAATGGGATCCCGAGCAATGTCTGCGTGATCTCTGGTATCTGCTGGCATATTAGACCCCCTCAATCCCCCTGCTTAGGGGGAGAACCTCTCTTAACCCTTCTTAACCCCTCCAAACCTCTCTTAACTCCAATAATGGAACAAGACCCTTTCATCGGACGATACTACGTTGGGCGGCGCTACCTCCGTGAGAATCGTCTCTATCACGTGCTGGGCACCTACATGCCCAGTTACAACGCGAAGCACGTCTATCGCTGTGAGACGCTCGACTACGATGGCGACTATGCGGTAAAGGTGGAGTATGACCATATCGATATGGAGACTGCTCCTGACTTCTTCATCCAGGAGATCACGCAGGAGCAGTATATGCGTGGCATCGAACTGTTCTACCAGTCGGTTGCCCGCATTCGCCAATACATTTTGTCGATGAAAGGCATTCCTTGCGACCATATTCAGATTGGCAAGGCTTATCGTTGCTTCGATATTCTTTATTACAACATCAAGCAGAACCCCAAGGACTTGCTTGTCGAATGCGAAAGCATAAAGATTGAACCTTCTTCTGTTACCCTCGGCAATTCCTGGATTCCCATCAACTTCGCCAAGTACAATCGTATCGCCTACGAGGAAATCGACCTCACCGATGCACAGAAAGCCATCAAGCAATTCCAATTCCTTCACGCCACCATCCGCAGTTACATCGATGCGCTGGTGAAAGAGTAAATATTTTTTTTTACAAATTATAAAAATATGTGAGCTAAATCGACATGTTCTATTTCCTTAGGACATTTAGTCGATTTAGCTCATATTTTTCTTATAGTTCGATAATTCTCAAATTCGGGATGATAATTCATTCAAGTGCGTAGCTGAATCCCTGCACCTTGTTCCAATTGCCACGCGTGAAGTCGGGGACTTCGACGGGAGCAAAGTCATTTTCGAGCGAGAGGGCAGAGAGGGGGCTGATGCAACACCACTCGGCAAGGTCATAGACGTCCATGTCGAGGGGAAGACCGTGATGCAGGCAATAGACAAGGCGGTAGTCCATGATGAAGTCCATGCCGCCATGTCCGCCCACACGACGTGCATTCTCTTCGAGGTCGGCGGTGAGGATGGGGCTGCGGTAGGCTTGTGTCAATGAATCGCGTACGGCATCGCTGACGAAACTGTGCGAGTTGATGGAGTAGCCGGGTCGAGGATATTTCTGAGCGAAGCCTTTCGTTCCGGTCAGTTCATAGAGACGGCTGTAAGGACGGGGAGTGGCGGTGCAATGCTGGATGAGCATGCTCTTGCCCAGTTCGGTGCGGACCATCGTCATCGTGTGGTCACCATTGGCCACGTTTGCCGTGTCACCTCGAACATCTTTCAGATAGGCTGGTAGGGAGACGGCCTTGGTGTCCATCGATACAAGCGTCTTCATGCGGTCGCCGCGATGAATGTTGAGCAACTGACAGGCAGGCCCCATGCCGTGCGTGGGATAGACGTCGCCACGATGTGCCTTGTTGTATTTCATGCGCCAGTCGTCGTCATACTCGGGCCAATAGGGTTCGAGGCAATGCAAGTAGCCTCCCTCGACGTGCATCAGTTCACCGAAGACACCGTGCTGTGCCATGTTGAGCGTCGTCATCTCGAAGAAGTCATAGACGCAGTTTTCGAGCATCATGCAATGAAGTTGGGTGCGTTCTGCCATGTTGATCACGTCCCAAATCTCCTGCATCGTAAGCGCTGCGGGCACTTCGCATGCCACGTTCTTGCCGTGCTCCATGGCATAAAGCATCATGGGAGCATGGTCGATCCAGTCGGTGCAAATGTATATAAGATTGATGTCAGGACGTTCACATACGGCCTTCCAGGCATCCTCGCTACCTGCATAAGTATCTGCTTCGGGCAAGCCTGCTGCACGCAGGAAACGCTGACACGAGTCGGCACGCTCCTGATGCAGGTCGCAGAGCGCCTTGATTTCCACATCAGGGAGGTTGGTATAGCGATAGACGGCATCCTCGCCTCGCATGCCGAGGCCGATGAAGCCGATACGAATGGTGTCGATGGGAGGAAGACGCAGCCCGAGCACGTCTTTCTGTCCGGCAGGACGAGCGGGTGTTTCCACGGGGATGATGCGGTTTTTATGTGCGTTGCTGTTGCATCCGCAAAGGATGATACTGCAGATTACTGGTACTGCAAGAAGTAGCTGAATTAAATGGAGTTTCATATTTTTTTGGGGAAAAAGTTATTGTTATAGTGGCTATATATACTATAGTGACTATAAATACTATAGGCACTATAATTATTAAGGAATCAAAGTTGCAATGAACTCTTTCATCCTGGGCATGCACTCTTCTACGCTCTGGAGCAACTTCATCTGAGCACGAGCGCGGACGAGGTTGTGCTCGGGATAGGCAATCTTGTAGTAGGTGTCGCCATTGAGATAATCGCCCAGGAAGCGCACGGTCTGCATATAAGGGAAGAGTGCGGTAGCATAGGGGAGGTGCGAAATCTCGATATCGGTGAGGAAACGTGCGCTTTCGAGATAGCCGCGGGTAAATGCTTCGAAGATTTCGATGTTGAAGCCCACGCGGCTAAGGTCGGGTTCATCTTCGGCAGCGGTGTTGGCAGCAGTGCGCAGGAAGTCGCCGTAGTCGGAGAAGATGAAGTTGGGCATCACGGTGTCGAGGTCGATGACGCAAAGCACTCGTCCCTCGCGGTCGAAGAGGATGTTGTTCACCTTTGTGTCGCAATGGCAGATTCGCTTGGGCAGGAGTCCTGCATGATGAAGTCGTTCACCTTCGCACATCGCTTCGGCTCTTTGCTCGATGCCGTCGATAAGGTTGCTCACCTTGGCTACCCGTCCAGCCCGATTGCTACGAACTGCCTCGCGGAACTCCTCAAGGCGGAATTCCATATTGTGGAAGTTAGGAATGGTTTCGCCCAACTCGATGGGGATATCTGCCAGCATATTCTGGAACTCTCCGAAGGCAAGGCCGGCAAAGTGCGAATACTTGGCATCGACCACATCGAAACTCTCCGAATCGGCGATGCAGATCATCAGTCGCCAATAAGATTCGCCATCGAAATGGTAGTATTTACCTTCGTGGGTGGGAAGGAATCGAAGCACGCGGCGGTCGAGGTCTTTGACGCCTTGCTGTTCCAGTTTCTTGCGAATATGATTGGTGACGGCGATGATGTTGTCCATCAGCATATCCACATTCCGGAAGATGTGATGGTTGATGCGTTGCAGCACGTAGTCGGGCGTGTCATCGCCCTCGGTGATGACGCGGAATGTGTCGTTGATGTGCCCGTTCCCAAAAGGTTGCACGGCAGAGGCCTTCCCTTTGATGTCGAAAGCCGATACTATCTGTTGTTCCTTCTTCATGTCGTAGAAAAGATTCGAGGCAAAGATAATGCATATTTCAGCCGCAAATATATTAAAATATCGAATTATACCCAAACCAATTCGGATTTTTTTGCCGTTTTTCGTCCAAATATTTGGAAATAGGATAAATAATCGTTATTTTTGCACCCAAAAATGCGATAAAAATATGAAATTCATCAGTTGGAATGTAAATGGCCTTCGTGCCGTAGTGGGCAAAAACTTCAAGGAAGTGTTTGAGGCGCTCGATGCCGATTTCTTCTGCTTGCAGGAGACCAAGTTGCAGGAGGGTCAACTCGATATCGAATTCCCTGGCTATCGGTCCTATTGGAACTATGCCGAGAAAAAGGGATACTCGGGTACGGCAATCTTTACGAAACATGAACCCCTTTCGGTCCACTATGGAATAGGTAGTTGGACTGACGAAACGGGTGCAGAAACCTCCGATCATGAGGGTCGCGTCATCACACTCGAATATCCCGACTTCTATCTCATCACCGTCTATACACCCAATTCGCAGGACGGCCTGCGTCGTCTCGACTACCGTATGACGTGGGATGAAGCCTTCCGTCGGTATATGCAGGAACTTGATGCAAAGAAGCCCATCATCGTTTGCGGCGATATGAACGTTGCTCACGAGGAGATTGACATCAAGAATCCCAAGGCCAACCGCATGAATGCAGGTTTCACCGACCAGGAGCGTGCACAGATGACTCAGCATCTCAATGCCGGGTTCATCGACACTTTCCGCCATTTCTATCCTACGCTCGAAGGAGCCTATTCGTGGTGGAGTTATCGTTTCAAGGCGCGCGAGAAGAACGCTGGATGGCGCATCGACTATTTTCTGGTCAGCAGTCGTCTGGCCGACCGTCTTGAAGGTGCCAGCATCCACAACGAGATCTTTGGCAGCGACCACTGCCCAGTGGAAGTGGTATTGAAATGATAACCCTGATAAAAAGATGAAGAATATATTAATCTCTTTTCTGCTGGTAGCGCTTTCCGCGCTGCCAAGTGTGGCACAGACTCTGCAAGGAGTCATTTTGCTCAACGACAGTACGCCTTGCCCTTATGCCACGGTTTATGTCGCATCTGCCAATCGCGGTATAGCAGCCAACGAAAAGGGCGAATATATGCTTGATGAACTTCCCGCAGGCAATCTGAAGGTGGAATACTCGTGCATGGGGCAGCAGACCGTGCGTCGCGAACTCACGCTGGCCAAAGGCGAGACACTGGTCAACAACGAGATGCTCAGCGAGAAGCTGTTGCTGCTGCCGCCCTCCATCGTCACGCCTGCTGGCGAGAACCCGGCGCATTATGTGTTGCGCCACGTGTGGGACCAGGCCGACCTGAACCGCAAACGCATCGACACGTGGCAAGCCGAGGTGAAGTACGATTTCGGCATGAACGACATCGAGATGATCATCAAGGTTATTCCCAAGAAGTACATTACCATCATCAAGATGGCAGCCGCTGTGGTAGGCTATCGCAAGATCTTCAATCTCCTGCTCGACCATCCGTCGCTCAAAGCCAAGGTGTCGCTGCTGCGCACCTATGCCAAGGGCAAGGCGAAGGACTCCGAGCAGAAAGTGCTCTACAGCAGCGAGACGCTCACCGCCGACGAGCAGAAGACGCTCAGCAACAACAAGCTCCTCATCGAACCCAACCTCTTCGACGAGATTTACGACGACTACGAGCTTTATGGCCGCAAGGGCGAGGCGCGCGACAAGTTCCAGCTCTCAGGTTCGTACGATCAGGACGGCAAGACCATCGACGTGCTGGAGTATGTCACCACCCGCACTTCCGAACGCAAGAAGGTCAATGAGCAGGGCGACACCGTCGTTGTGAAGCGCACATACACTACCACCACTACACTTCATGTCGTCGAAGATGTCTGGGGCATCCTGAAGATCGAGAAGCGCGGCGATGGCGAACACAGCTTGAGCGAATGCCGCGACTTGGGCGGCGGCATCTATATGCCCATCAGCTCAAGCAATCATATCAAGCACCCCATTATGAAGGCAGAGGAGATTCCCGCAAAGATTGAGGAATATGAGAAACGAAGCAAAGATGACCTCAGCAAGACCGAACGTAAGATGGGCGAAGGCTTCATCGAGCAGCTCAAGAAGCACCAGGGGCGCGACGTTTGCTTCGAAGTTCATTTCAATTACGACATCAAGTACCGGTATTTTACGGTGAAGTGAGGTTAAGGAGTCAACGGGAGTTGACTTCTTGGGAGTTAACGGGAGTTAGCGGAAGTTAGCTTCGCCGGAGTTAACGGACGATACCTTTTTGGAACGAAAGGGTCTTTGAGACACATTCTATAAAAAGCGGGCCATCCCCAAAAGGATGGCCCGCAATCTTTTCGTTTACCAGCCGCGGCCTCCGCCGGGGCCGCCACCGCCGCCGGGGCCGCCTGGTGTGCCGCCGCCGTTGCCGCCCGAGTAGGACGAGAGCGAGACGGCCGAGCCACCACTCACCGAGGCGCCCGTGTAGGCCACACCGTCGAAGATCTCCGTGCCGCCCGAAACGCTGACACCGCTCTGGAGCGATGGGGTAGAAGGAGCAGAAACAACCATCGTGGTGCCGCCGCTCGATGGGGTTTGGAAGGCGAAGGTTTCGCTGCCGTAGGTCAGCGCATACCAGGTGTTCTTGTTCCAAGAGGAAGCAGCATAGCAGGTCTGCGAGAGGTTGGCGCCCGACTCCAGGCCACCAAGGGCAACAATGGTGCCGCCAGTGACGTAAAGTTTCTTCTGCTCTTCGCTGTTGGCATCAATCGCCACTTCGGGAGCATTGCCACTGATGGCATAGACCAATCCGCCCTTGATGTAGCAGTTGCCGTTGGTGTCGATGCCGTCGTTGTTGGTCGAGCGAGCATAGACGCAGCCACCTTCAACGGTCATGTCGCTGCCCGAGTTGATCGCATCGTCATAGGCATTGACGGTAGTAACACCACCCTTGATGGTGATGATGTTGTCGCTCTCCATACCCTCGCAACCACTGGCTTTTCCGCTGACGTTGACGCTGACATTGCCGCCATTGATGACGATGCCGCCTGCAAGCGTGCCACTGTCGGTGCCTGCTTTAAGACCTTTTGGATAAGTGCTGTCTCCATTGGATGTAAAACCTGTGCCTGAGGTCGAGATTGAGAGCGTACCACCGTTCATGGTGAATGTGGAGTCGCACTTCAGTCCCTTGCCGCCGTTGCCCGTTGCGTTGAGCGTGATGGTGCCTGCGTCGATGGTGATGTCGGCATCACTTGTCATGCAGGCAGCGCCTACAGCTTTACGGTTGGTGTCGTCGTAGGTGCCCGTGCCGCTGTTGGCAATCGTGATGACGGGAGTCGACTTGTCGTCGTCGATGCGAATGTATCCTGCTGCCTTGATGCCCTTGCATCCTGCACCCGCCGCACTGATGTCGATGGTGCCACCATTGATGTTGACGTAACCGGTATATTTCTCATCGGCGTTGACCTGCAGGCCGTCGCCCATGATGCCCGAAATCTTCACAGTGCCGCCGTTTTGCTCGAAGTATTGGTTGACATTGATGCCGTCGCTTGCTGCGTAGGTCACGACAAGGCTTCCGGTGAACGATTGCTTGAGCTGGATGTATTCGTCAGCCCAGAAGGCATGACTGGCCATGCCGTAGAGCGTCAGTGTGCCTGAGCCGCTGAACTGTGAATGTCCGTTGATCACCAGAGCACCTTTGCCGCTGCTCTTCGCTCCGTCCTTGAGGGTATTGGTGCCCTCGACAACGACGTTGATGCGCTTGCCGTTCTGGATGTTGACAGCAGCACTATCGGCGCAGGTGAGGGTAAGGCCGTTGAAGGCCACTGTGGCATCGGTCGAACCATTGAGGAAGAACGAGCCTTTGCTGGCAGTACCGCTGAGGGTGTAGGTCACTTCGTCGGTGAGGCTGGCACTCGAAGTAATGATAACCTGTGTGCCCGTACCTTCGAAGGTGAGGGAGGAATAGATGTCGGAAGCCACGGTAAGTTCGGCAGCAACGCTGGTCCAGTTGATTTCAACAGCTTTCGATAGGCTGCTGCTCTGGGTAATGGTGAGGTCGAAAGTGTTGCCACCAGTGCCGCCACCTTCTTCGCCACCACCTTCTTCTCCGCCGCCTTCACCGCCTTGCGAACCACCTCCCGAATTGTTGTTGATAATGTCGCTGAAGTCGGTGTCGTCGCTTTCACAGGCTGTGAAGCCCACGGCAGCCATAGTCATCAAGATATATAAGACTGACTTTCTCATAAGTATCTTTTTTTTCTACTTATTTTTCTTTTAACACGAATTATCGTGAATTATCATTAATTGCTCAGTATGTGTCTATTTTGACAAACCTTGCATCCTATAATTCATGTAAATTCATGATAATTCGTGTTAAGAAAAAGACACATATAATTATCGTAAATTATGGTTGTATAACTTAGTTTAGAATTTGAAATTGTAACCCAAGCCGATGATGTGCATGTCTGAATCTCCATCATCCGAACTGCCGCGATTGTCCTGGAAACGATAGTAGATGCTGAAGGAGTTCTTCTTGTTGATCTTCCAGTCGGCACCGATGGTGTAGCGCACCTTTTGGACAGACCAGGCATTGTAGAGTTCCACGCTGGCGTTGGGCGTCCAGGTGCACAATGGGATGTCGTATTCTGCTTGAATACGGCTGCGCAGCACGTGACCGGCATTTCCTTTGACGGTGGTGTCCTCCCACTTGGCATTGTCGAAGTCGTAGCGTGTGGTGGTCTTCTCGGGACGATAGGTGTATTGCCAGCGTTCGCGCAGCGAGAATGACCAGCGACCGATGTCGGTGCTCAGGCCGAAGCCGGCAAACACACGATGGCGGACGGTCCAGTAGGAGGGACGCCAGTTGTTGTAGTAGTTGACCGAAGTGGGATCGTCGTTGTTGTAACTGATTTTCTCCTTGCGGTTGTCGTTGAGGAGGACATAGCCAGCGGCCACGCGGAACTTCTTGTTGAACTTCCATGTGGCATCGAGGCCCACGCTCCAGCGGTCGGCCGTCTTGAAGTCGTTGCGCGAACGGAATTCACCTTCAAGGCCGAACGAGAGTTTCTTGTTGATTTTCTTGTCGATGCCGACCGATGTCCACAATCCGGCATCCGACTGTGCCATACTGACTATGGGGAGCATGGCCAGGAGGAAGAGAAGATATTTTTTCATTGAGGAGTTCTGAAGGGTTCTGAGGAGTTCTGAAGGGTTCTGAGGGGTTTGAAGGGTTCAGAAAGCCTTTCGTTCCGAGCTCTGCTCGCGCGCAGCGAAGTGAGCAACCTTTCTTAACCTTTCGAACTTTTCAGAACCTTTCTTAACCTTAAAAATTCGGTACCTTTCTGATTAGTTCATCGACCGTGTTTTCTTCGTTGCCGTCCTCTGGCTCATACCAAACCTTGAGGAGCGCCATATCCTTGAGGAAATTGACGGTTCCAATATCTACACGACGAACGGTGATGCCCAGGCGTTTCTCAAGGTCGGCAATGAGTTCGGCGCGACGTGCAGGAACGATGAGCTCAATGCGGTCGTACTTGACATACTTGCAGGCCAGGTGCTTCATCTTGCGCGTCAGTTCGGCCAACGAAATTGCGACGACGAAGATCACATTGATGGCAATCAATCCAATCCAGCCTACGGCATCACCCGCCAGGGCGTTGACCACCGAGATGGCGATGATGGCAAAGAGATAGGTCATTTCGCGTACAGGCATCGACTCCGTTCGATAACGTATGATCGAGAAGATGGCAAAGAGGCCCAGTGCGAAACCTGTCTTGAGTTTCACGGTGCCCAGCAATGCCACGATCATGAAAGTCGAGAGCGAGATGATGGCAAAAGTGAAGTAGTAGTCGGCGCGACGCGAACGGCGATAGTAGAGGAAGTGGATGATGCCGATCACGAAGAGCACGTTGATGAGGAGACGCAACAAAAAGTCGGTCATGCCAATTGGCTTGATTAGTTCTGAGCCAACATCGAGAAGATCTGGATCCATGGGTGGTGGTATAATTAACAATTAAAAATTAACAAATAACTTAACTTTCGCACTTGCGAAAGTTGATGGGAGTAAACGGGAGTTAGCGGGAGAAAACGGGAGTTAACGGACGGATGTTTCTTGGGGCCCGACTTCAACCGGCGAAGGTATCGTTCGTTAACTCCGCGCCCTTGGGCGCTAACTCCCTTCTACATTACCAACAACCCCTCCTGCATCTGGCGGAAACGCTCCACACGGTGCATCTTTTCCTTGAGGTTGTTGTGGCGAAGGGCGGGATTGGTGAAGGCGCTGCCGATGCAGTACTTGCTGAAGCCTCCGGGGAGGATGCGCATGTCGAGGAAGATGTCCTGCATGGGCGAATGGATGAGGCCGTCGCGTTTCAGTTCGATGACTACGCAGTGGCCGATGTCAGCGCGCGTGTCGATGTCGTAGTTATGAAACCGCAAGCCAAGGTCGATGGTGAGGCGTTCGGTCATACCATGGTTGATGAGGGTGATGCGGTCGAAGAAGTTCTCGACGTGCGGATGCAACTGATCGATGGTGTACCACGACTTCTCGATCAGGAACTGACTAGCCTCGTCGCTCTGGAATACGCTCTCGAAACTGGGCACCTCGATGCGCTTCTTCTTCGTTCGTCCGTGGTTGTTTTTGTTCTTGACCTCAAGGAAAGTGACGCCTGTCTCCTCGTAGGTGCGTACACGGATCTTCTGTCGCACCTTGCGCCCCGTCTGGTGCATATTGTACATGCGATGGTCGTCAGTGTCAAGGTAGATGGTGTGATAACCCGCTGTGGGCTTGCCGTTGAGCACCTGGACGTAGTACTGCGAGGCTGCAGTCAGAAGCAGGGGCTTGAGTTGCACCAGCGGGATGACGAACTTCGTGTCGATACGGTTCATCAACTTCACTGCACTCATCTCTTCGAGCGAGATGGGCTGATAGGTCGCAAGTACTTCGTTGATTTGCTGAAAGACAGACTCTCGGGTTTCGGCCATTGTAATGATTGAACGCTATTATTTTAATTTTCCGGCTGCAAAGATACTTCTTTTTTCGCAAATAGACGTCTTTTGAAGGGAGAAAAACTTCTTTTTTCACGATTTTTATGTAATTAGTCAGACAAACGCTTGCTTTTTTACTTTTATTTGTTCAGTTTTTTGGTAGTTTGGTCAGAAAATAGTACCTTTGTGCCAAAATTAGAATCGACAAGTTCATAAAACTCTATGATACGAAAATCTACCAAAGAAGATATACCTTTCATCCTTGCCCTTATCGACGAGGCGCGCCGCAAGATGGTGGCCGAAGGCAACATCCATCAATGGGCCAACGGTCATCCTTCGCGTCAACAGATCGAGAATGACGTGGAGCGTGGCGTCAGTTATGTGATGGAGGAGGAGGGTGAGCCCGTGGCCACTTTCGCGCTCGTTGAAGGTCCCGACCCGACGTATGCTGTGATCTACGATGGCCAATGGCTCAACGAGTATCCATACTATGTGATCCATCGCGTAGCTTCGGGTCCGAAGGCACATGGCGTGATGCGTCGTGTGCTCGACTATGCTTTTGCACTCACAGACACCGTGCGTATCGACACCCATGCCGACAACAAAACGATGCAGAGCCTGCTTCGAAAGTATGGCTTCACCTATTGCGGCATCATCCATCTGGCCAACGGCGACTCACGTCTGGCCTTCCAGAAAACCATTACATCGAAAGAGAAATGAAACCCAAGGACCGCCTGAGCGAACTCATCGCCGAGGGCGAACATCAGCAACAGGATTTCAAATACGAGATATCCAGCGTGAGCAAGATAGCCCACAGCATCTCCGCCTTCGCCAATACCGATGGCGGACGGTTACTCGTCGGTGTTCGCGACAATGGGTCGATAGCCGGCGTGCGCAGCGACGAGGAGATCTACATGATCGATGCGGCTGCCCACACGGGATGCCGTCCCGAAGTCAATTGCACGTGGGAGACCGTGAAAGCCGAAGGTCACATGGTGCTCATCGCTACCATCCCCGCTTCGACCGATCGCCCCGTTATGGCTCGCGAAGAAGATGGACTTTGGCGTGCCTATGTGCGTGTTGCCGACGAGAACATCGTAGCTACACCCGTACATCTTGCCCTATGGCGTAGTGATCAGCACGATGCAGGTTCGCTGATGCGTTTCACCGAGCAGCAATCGTCGGCTCTCGATCTGCTTGCCAAGGAGGGCGAGGCTGGCCTTACGCTCAATCAGTTCTGCCGTCGGGTAATGCTGTCACGAAAGAGTGCTATCCGTCTGCTTGCCGACCTTGTTCGATTCTACTTGGTCAAGATGGAGTATCGTGGCCAGCAGTTCCGCTTCGTGACCACTGGCGAAGAGATTTCTGGCACCGTCGTGCGCGGTCATCAGCTGGGACGCCGACTGGGTTATCCCACAGCCAACGTTGCAGCCGTTGGGAATGAAAGCGCTATTCCACGTCGTGGCGTGTATGCAGCCATTGCTACACTTTCCGATGCCCGCCGCTTTCCAGCGATGGTAAACATCGGCTATCGTCCCACGGTTGAGAATGAGCATCATCTCACCATCGAGGCGCATCTCATCGGCTTCAGTGGCGACCTCTACGGTCAGCGACTCAGCCTGCGTTTCATCGACCGAATTCGCGATGAACGCAAGATGGAATCGCTTGACGATCTCAAGGCCCAACTGGCTCGCGACCTTCAGGCCGTCAAGGCTTGTTCGCAACTCAAGCCATTGATTGCAAGCTGCTGATTTTGTTTCTTGTTATAAAAAAGACGGAAACGTAGATCCTCGAAGGCATCCACGTTTCCGTCTTTTTTGTTTTGTGCAAGTCTTATTTCTTGAGTATCTTCTGGCCCTTGCCGTCTTTTCGGATGATGTAAAGGCCGTTTTCGGGAGCAGCCACCTCTCTGCCATCGATGGTGAAGTAGCGGCTTTCGCTGTCGGTGGTCACCCGATCAAGCGAAGACATGTCCATCTCGAAGATGTCGTAGAACTTGTTCCAGTAGATGACACGGCGGTATTCTTCGACAAGACCAGTGGGCACGAAGAGCGGCTTGTAGAGAAAGACGTTGTCGTCGAAGGCCTGGAAGGGCAATGGAGTGTAGCGGGGCTGCTCTATCTGTGAGATAACCTTTTCAATCGGGCATCCTGCAAAGGCGTCCACCCCGATGCTTTCCACATTTTTCTGTATCATCACCTCTTTGACTGGAGAATCCTTGAATGCTTCCTGGCCGATGACCTTCAGATTGTAGGGAAGGTTGATGATGAGACTTTCACCTTTCAGGTCGGAAAATGCTCCATAACCAATGGTTTCCAAACCCTCGTTGAATTGTATCGAAGACAATGAGGTGCCCATGAAAGCCCACCTGCCAATTTCGCACAATGACTCTGGAAATTCTATCGACTGCAAAGGGCATTCTTCAAACGCTTGTGACCCAATTTTTGTAACTGTCTTTGGTAGAGAGATAGATGCAATCGGATCCCTATAGAACATACCAGCAGGGATTTCCGGAATGCCTTCTTCCAGTACAATTTCCTTCAGAAACTCACAGTAAGCAAAAATCCTTAAACCAAGATTTTTCACGGAGCCAGGCAGGTGGATGGATTCCAAACTGGAATATTCAAAAGCTTCATCGCCAATAGTCTCAAGACCATCTGGAAGTTCTATTTCCGTTAACCAGTTGTTTCCGCGAAACACTCTGTAGCCTATTTCCTTGATGCCGTTATGAAGCTGTATCGCCTTTGTATTGGAAAGTCCTACGTTGGTGATTGCTACGATAGTTGGAGGTATGACCACCGTATCAGGAGAGGATCCGTAGAAAAATGGATTGTCAAAGCCTACGACTGTGTATTCTTGCGAATCGATGTCGATGGTAGCAGGTATGACGAGGTTTGTCATATTATACGTGTAATACCTATCTTGACGACTCCACGGTTCAGCACTAAATGTTTTATATGTACTGACGAGCGCCGTCTTGTTGCTTGCGTCGAACTTATAGCAGATTTCATCGATGATACGGCAATCGTCGGGAACAGGAAGGGTCTCGCTTTTCCCCTGGGGTGCTAATGCCAAAGCAAATGTTGCTGCTATGGCAAACGTCTTGAGAAATTGTAACTTCATAATTCGAAATATAAATATTTATACCATGTTTTAACTGATCTCTAATATCAACAACTATTTTGTTCTTGATTGTTCTTGATTGTTCTTGATTGTTGTTGATTTACGCAGCAAATATACTATTTATTTTTGAAAAATCTATTTTTCGCTTCTTGTTTTTTTGTGGGTGGGCAAATATCTGTCGATATTTCAATGTTTTGTCAAGCTAATTTTCCAATAAAAAACGGAAACGTAGATCCCCGAAGGCATCCGACGTTTCCGTCCTGTTTGTCAATCAGCGATTAAGTGTTATTTCTTGTTCCGTTCACGCCAGAGCTTTGACATATCCTCAAGCGACTTGCCCTTGGTCTCGGGAACGAGCTTCCAGACGAAGAGGGCAGCGATGACGCAGATGATGCCGTAGAGGCCGTAGGTGAACCAGTGACCGAAGTCGTCACCAGGGGTGAGGTGCATGTTGAACATCGGTACGAACGTAGAACTTACGACGAAGTTGAAGATCCACTGGAAGGCCACAGCGATTGCGGTGGCAGCGCCACGGATGGTGTTGGGGAAGAGCTCGGAGATATATACCCAGCAGATGGGACCCCAAGAGAACATGAAGCATGCCGAATAAACCATGATGCTGAGCATGGTGACGATGCTGAGGGCTTCGTTGCCGAAGGTCACAGCCACGCCGAAGGCTCCGATGGCCATGCCGAGCGAGCCGGTGATGAGCAGCGGTTTGCGGCCCAGCTTCTCGACGGTGAACACTGCCACGAGGGTGAAGGTGATGTTCACGATGCCCATGATGACGGTCTGCATCATTGGGTTGTTCATGCCCATGTCGGCGAAGATACGCGGAGCATAGTAGAGCACGGCGTTGATGCCGACGGTCTGCTGGAATACACTGAGCATTACGCCAACGAAGATGCAGATGAAGCCGTAGGCGAAGAGTTTCTCACGCTTCTCGGCCACGGTGTTCTTGATGTTGTCGAGGATGTCAACGGCCTTCGAATATCCATTGATGCGCGAGAGGACGTGCAGCGCCTTCTCGTCCTGTCCGGTCATGGCCAGATAACGTGGAGTCTCAGGCACGAAGCAGATGAGCAGGGTGAAGAGACCTGCGGGCACCATTTCGCTACCGAACATATAACGCCAGCCGGTTTCGATGGTCCACTGTGCTTCGGTGAGGTTCATGATTGCGCCCGACACGGCATCATAGATGGGGTTGGCATGTGAACCCAAGATGACGAGGTTGACGAAATAGACGACGAGCTGACCGAAGATAATGGCGAACTGGTTCCAGCTCACGAGCATGCCTCGGATGTTGGCAGGAGCGACTTCGCCGATATACATCGGGCAGATGGCCGATGCCATGCCTACACCGATGCCGCCGAGTACGCGGTAGAGATTGAAGACCACGAGCAGCGTCATCGAAGGCTCACCATAGGCAAGAATGCCCGTCTCAGGGCTCATGCTTCCCCAAGCGGAGAGGAAGAAGCAGATGCCTGCGAAGATCAATGAACGCTTGCGGCCGAAGCGTGTGGCAAACAGGCCCGAAAGTGCCGAGCCGATGATACAGCCGATGAGTGCTGACGACGACGTGAAGCCGTGCATGAAGTCGGTGTACACAAATCCGTCGGCTCCCTTGAAGAATGCCTGCAAGCCTTTCTCGGCACCAGAAATGACAGCGGTGTCGTAACCGAAGAGCAATCCGCCCAACACGGCTACCAACACAATACCAAACAAGTAGCTCTTGCTACCCTTTTCGTTTTGTTGCATAATAGGTATTAATTAATGAAAGGTAAATAAAAACGTGTGCAAAGATAAGGCATAAATGTGGTAAATCCAAAAAATATTCGTCTTTTTTGATAATTTTGGAGTCCTTTGAAACAAAACGGCGTGAGGTTCGCAACATATAAGGGCAAATTGCAGCGACTTTTTGAGAAAAACAAACGGGCAAAGACAATAATTTCGTCCCTGATACGTTACTTGATAGAAGAACGACGTGTTCTTTTATTTCTTTAAAAAACACGAATTATCGCGAATTATGATTAATTTGGTTACATACTTCAATATTCAATTACATCAAATCGTATGAAGAAAATCTTTATCCTCTTTCTGATGTCGCTCCTCATGCTGACATCCGTTTCACTCAAGGCTCAATGCCGTTACTGCAACTCTTACGAAGATTATGTAGCCGGCCGCTGGCAGCCCTTGGACACCATCTATTTCGATCAACACAGTAAGAGTCATCAGGTATGGTGGGGTGGAAGCGACTTTACTTTGAAGACTGGCGATAAGGCCCTCGACAAAAAGTTGAAGAAGGAAGTTTTCGCCGTGATGCAGGCTGATACCATCTATGTGAATTGCCGGAATCTTCGCTATGAGAAAGCCCGCTTCGGCAATGGCTATTCGAGAGCAATACGGATGGGACAGAACGATCTGCTTTTTGTCAACAGGAAGATTGGCCGTAAGGAGCAAATGAACGCTGGAGCCATGGCTGGCGTTTTCGGAGTGCTTGGTGGCGCTATTGGCGGTGGCATTGCAGGTGGAATGATTGCCAGTGATATGCTGAAGAATCAGGTTTGTTATGTCGTTTCGTGTGGTGCAGATAAAAAGGGACATATCATCCTCCAACTGATGGACGATGAGGAGATGCACGAGATTGTCAAGGATCGTGACGACCTTCATCTACTGTATTGGAACGAGAAGGACGAATCGAAGCGAAGGGCTGCCTCTAATGTTCTGCCCATCCTTGAGAAGGCTGGATTGATCCATATGGATGATTCTAAGGGATTCTAAGGGATATTTAGGGATTCTAAGTGATTTTAAGGGACGAATGTTCTGCTATTGTAAATAGGCAAGACGAAACAAATGCCTAGTAAATAAAAAATGCCGACAGAGTCGATCTGCCGGCATTTTTAATCAATTCATCTTAGCCATCGCCTGCTCGAGATCGGCGATGATGTCATCGACGTTCTCGATGCCGACTCATAGGCTGATTTAGAATGTAATGCTGGGTTTTCAATATGTTTCCATATTGAGCCAAAAACATATATAATTAAGAATAATCCCGTCAAAAATGACGGATATGCCCGATTTATCTCTTATATTTGTAACGTCATCTGGTCGAAAGGTAATGACTTGTGGACAGATGCCAATGGAATCATAAGTTAGAAAATCAACGTATAGGAAACAACTTCAAAACCTTCGAAATATGAAACACTTCACATCCATCATAAGCCTATTCATCCTGAGCTCAGCAGCAGCCTTCTCTGGCAACAAGATTATTTATGTCACTACTGACAAACAGCCCATCACACCAGATCTTACAGAAATGGAAGCTCACTTGGTCGGTAACACATATACCGATGCCTCAGATATCTACCCTGAAGGGTGTTGGACGTTGGAGTTCGATAGAGACATAACCAAGATCGGTGGTTTTAACGCGTTAGAAACACTCAAAAGCGTAGTCCTGCCTGATGGCATCATCACAATTGCGCCCAGCGCGTTCATTGGTTGTTCAAACCTTCAAGAGATTAATATCCCCTACGGAGTTGAGAGTATTGGATCAGCTGCATTCGCTGGGTGTGACTTAAGAAAGATCGTAATACCAGCGAGTGTAAAGAGAATTGAAGACAGTGTTTTTCAGGCAAATGTTCTGTTGGCAGACATCGAACTGCCAGATACTCCCATAGAGGAAATCGGATACTATGCATTCCGAGATACCAAGTGGTGGGCCAACTATAGCGCTGACGAGAAAAACATCTATGGCAACACCGTTTACATCTATGATATAGCATATCAGGCGGTATCGCTCGATATAACTGAATGTACTATCAAGGAGGGTACAAAGATAATTGCAGATGAGGCTTTTGCTTATTGCAGAAATCTTCAAGAGGCCCATATTCCTTACGGAGTAGAGAGCATCGGCTTTGAAGCATTCTATGAGTGTGACTTGAGGAAGGTCGCAATTCCGTCGAGTGTGAGAAGTATAGGCAAATATGCTTTTCAGTGTAACACTTGGATAGATGTTGAACTGCCCGAAACACCCATCGAGGAAATTGGTTCAAGCGCCTTTGACGGCTCTTTATGGTGGCAAAATTATATGAAAGACGAGAATAACATCTATGGCAACATAGTATATATATATGATATAGCATATCTTGCTGCGTCACACGATATAACAGAATGCACCTTCCGAGAGGACACAAGAAAAATTGGGGATTGTATTTTTCAAGGTTGCAAGAAACTTTCGAAAATTGAATTTCCCGAGGGCATTACCAAGATCGTCGATGGCATGTTCAGCGGTTGTATTAGCCTAAAGGAAATCAACATCCCCGAAAGTGTGACCGAAATTGGATGTGGTGCTTTCGTGGGGTGTACCTTCGAAACTATTGACCTTCCTCAAAACATTATTGAAATAGGGGAAGATGCTTTTAAAGATTGTACCTTCGAAACAATAGATCTTCCTCAAAGCATTACAAAAATAGGAGAAAGGGCTTTCTATTCATGCGATAATCTGAAGAAAATAGCTCTTCCCCGAAACATCACACGTATTGAATCATCCACCTTCGAGAATTGCGGTTCTTTGACCGAAATTGACATTCCAGATGGTGTCAATTACATTGGTAGTGGTGCATTCGCATCATGCCAGGCTCTCGAAGAGATTACGTTGCCGGCAAGCTTGGAGTTTATCGGTCATCGTGCTTTTTATTTATGGTATAACAGAAGAAATCGTTTCTATTGTAATGCCCCTGCTGTCCCCACAACAGCATCCGACGCTTTCAATGTCGAGCGGCTTAAATCTTCTGTCCTCTTCGTCCCCGGGTCATTGAAAGCCGAATACAAGGCAACCTACCCATGGAGCGAATTCGGCGGAATCTACAATATTGATGGCAGTGACGACATCCAAGAAGTGTCTGATGATGCGGCCCATGATCCTCTTCAGAAGTGGGATCTCAATGGCAGGGAACTCGTCCAACCTGCGAAGGGGCAGATCTATCTGCATCAGGGTCGAAAGAAAGTCGTTAAATAACATTTGATATTTGGGGTATTTCCATATATGTATTGTAGTGCCCCATGATCGTTAATTCGAAAATGCATGTTAATAACAAAATAGTCCCATAGCTATGAATTATATCATTATTCCTGCAAATACGGAGTT
>Ga0310691_10003268_pt1 | contig 19782 bp, 18 predicted proteins | sample 176DNAGHGlowgp2_FD_203887 | JGI IMG/M metagenome (GOLD analysis project Ga0310691, IMG submission 203887) | Sheep rumen microbial communities from Palmerston North, Manawatu-Wanganui, New Zealand - 1766 DNA GHGlow gp2 (v2) (version 2) | ecosystem: Host-associated > Mammals > Digestive system >...
CAGACACCATCGTCAGCATGGCAGTCGTCCAAAAGAGTCTTTTCATTGCCTTCGTTTTATCTTCTGCAAAATTACTGTTTTTTCTCTGAAAGCACGAAGAATTCATAATTCTTAACTTAGCGGGGATAGGATAAAATGACTACGGATTTGGTGTTTTTCTCGGAAATAGTCGTACCTTTGCAGCCAGAATGAACGAGACGAAGAAAGGGTTTATCCAATTGCACCTGAGCGTACTGCTTGCAGGCTTCACGGGCTTGTTCGGCCGACTGATTACACTCAACGAAGTGGACATCGTGTGGTATCGCATGCTCTTCACGAGCTGCATCCTGCTGGTATTCACGGGGTTGCCGCGTGTCGGCTGGCGGAAGTTCCTGCAGCTCTGCGGCTGTGGGGCGCTGTTGGGACTGCATTGGATACTGTTCTACGGCAGCATCAAGGCGTCGAACGTATCGATAGGTGTCATCTGCTTCTCGCTCATCGGATTCTTCACGGCTTTGTTTGAGCCGATGATCTTCAAGAAGCGTTTCTCTGGTTGGGAGTTTCTCTTTTCGCTGATCACTGTGGCAGGTGTGATGTGCATCTTCTCGCTCGATGCCCGCTATCGCTATGGCATCATGATTGGTGTGGTGTCATCAGCCGTCTGTGCCCTCTATGCCATCTGCAACAAGAAGGCCAGCGTGGGGGTTCGCAGCCGAACGGTGCTGATGTATCAGATGTCTGGCGGACTCATCGTCGTTTCTGTGATCATCCCTGTTTATCTGGCGGTCTTCCCCAGCCAGCAGCCGGTTATCGTCATTCCTGAGGGTTCAAACCTGTGGTATATGCTCTGTCACGCGCTGTTCTGTACCGTTGGCATGTATCTGCTGCAGATTCAGGCCCTCAAGCGCCTCTCAGCCTTCACCGTCAATCTGACGTATAATCTCGAGCCCTGCTACACCATCATCCTCGCCTTCCTTATCTTCGGCGAGGGCCGCGAGATCAACTTTTCTTTCTATCTCGGCATCGCACTCATCCTCCTCAGCGTCCTTTTGCAATCAATAAAGGCCCTGCATAGCATTCCCTCACAAAGGATCTGACCCTTGCAGATACTTTGACTGTTGAGCCACATTGGCAGATAATGAAAAGAAGGGGAACTGCACGGTTGCAGAATCCCCTCGGATTGTGTTCTTTCAAGGTCAGTAGCCTTTAGTAAGGCCCTTTCATAATCTTAAACTTTATTGGTCAACAAAGGTTGGGTTTTGCCTTTTCAGTGACAAAAGTACAAAAAACTTTTGGTATTAAAGCCGAACAAATGTATAATTTGAATCAAGAAATCTTAATTAGTTTATAGAATAATAGAGCAAGCATAAAAAAGAATAATTGAAATTAAAGAATTTGGGATTTTGTTGGTAATTTTGTAAATGGAGGAATATGTTCCATGTAAACATTACTACATTTTAAGCCGCACCGGCATGAAGTTGTTTGGCTTTTTACCTTACAACGCCAGACCTTTGTGAACTTGGTTTTCGTATGTAACTGCCGTCCTTAATACTATTTTACGCCGTCCTAAAAGACCCTTTAGTACGTACTAAAGGACAGAAAGGTTCGTGTAAAAGTTAAAACAACGTCAATGTCTGATAAAACAATGACGCCGTTTGATAAAACAAAGGCATCGTTTGTTAAAACAATGCCTATGATATGTCTTTTTTCGACAGCGACATTATCATACAAAAATGTAGAGGCCAGAAGTCCCTCATATCCGCCTCACAAAGTGCGAGACGCTTTGAGGAGTTTTAAGGTGGAGACTTAAGCAGCTGAAGCCATTCTACTCAATGCAAAGTCAATCCACTTCTTTATTCCCAAAGCTTTCTTAATATCCTCAAGTTTTGCTATCAAAGCGTTTGAACCGTTGGCTTTTCTAAACGACATCTCGTCTTTGGTAACAGGAAACACTTGTAGAAATTCTATTTCCTTATCAGATGACAATTGGCATATCACTGGTTCTAATGGGTCTGGAACAGGACTTAGCAAGATTGCTCCTACCTTGTCTGTGTTAGCTGCATAAGTTGCTTCTTCTGAGCTGCTGACAGTATGACCAAAAGTCAGGTAGCTATCCTCATAATAGGGAATACGAGCAGTAGACTTCAATAGTCTAACAGGCCAAAAGTTATTCTCATCATTGAATTTCTCCGGACTGATAGGCCAATTTGCAGGTAAATATATAAGTAATTCGATATACTCTTGAGCTAAGGGAGATTTCTCTTCATCAATGTTCATCATGTAAGCACCTAACCCAATGGTACATAAAGTGTAGTAGTTTCGCTTTTTGGTTGGTTCTATGATAGCTATATCTATGCGAGGACCCTCGGAGTTTTTCTCGCCCATAACCATGTCGTAATCTCCAAATCTCTTAGAAATGAATTGGGATACTTCTTCCATTTCTTCTGTGGAATAGATGTATTGTATAGAGTCTTTTTCCATTGACAGGATGCTATTACTTGCAATTAAACAGATAAGTAAAAATAAAAGTCTTGCTGTTTTCATGTATTAATTATTCGACCAACACTCTTTGTGTAACACTAATCTGTAGTTAATAATAATATTAATAATGTGTATCCTGCCACCGTCGAGCGATGGAGATGAGAAAAAGGCAGACCTCCCAAAGGGCGATCCTTTGGGAGGCTCTACCTATTTAATATTAGTCGGCCAGCTTGGCCTTGATGAACTCGCGGTTCAGGCGGGCGATGTTGGCGATGGTCTCGTTCTTCGGGCAGACAGCCTCGCAAGCACGGGTATTGGTGCAGTTGCCGAAACCAGCCTCTTCCATAGCCATCACCATAGCCTTTGCACGACGGGCAGCCTCTACACGGCCCTGAGGAAGCAGGGCGAGCTGAGACACCTTAGACGATACGAAGAGCATAGCCGAGCCGTTCTTACAAGCTGCCACGCAAGCGCCACAGCCGATGCAAGATGCGCAGTCCATAGCCTCGTCTGCATCCTCCTTAGGAATCAGGATGGCATTGGCATCCTGAGCCTGACCTGTGCGGATCGTGGTGTAGCCGCCAGCCTGGATGATCTTATCGAAGGCATTGCGGTCTACCATACAGTCCTTAATTACAGGGAAGGCAGCTGAGCGCCAAGGCTCTACGGTGATGACATCACCATCGTTGAAGCGACGCATGTAAAGCTGACAGGTGGTAGCACCACGCTCGGTGAGTCCGTGAGGCGTACCATTGATGTAGAGCGAGCACATACCGCAGATACCCTCGCGGCAGTCGTGATCGAATACGAAGGGCTCCTTGCCTTCGTTGATGAGCTCCTCGTTCAGGATGTCGAGCATCTCGAGGAACGAGGTATCATCGGGAATATCGTGCATCTCGTGGGTGTCGAAATGTCCCTGGTCCTTGGGGCCGTTCTGGCGCCAGAACTTTATTGTGAATGAAATATTCTTTGCCATAGTGTTTAATTCTTATAGTTACGTGTCTGTACCTTGATAGCCTCGTACTCCAGCGGCTCCTTGATGAGCTCAGGCTCGTTGCCCTTGCCTTTGTAGTCCCAGCAGCCAACATAGAAGTAGTTCTCATCGTCGCGCTTAGCCTCGCCTTCCTCGGTCTGATACTCCTCGCGGAAGTGACCACCGCAGGACTCATTACGAGAGAGAGCGTCGAAAGCGACGAGCTGACCCATGGTGAAGAAGTCGCGCAGGTGGATAGCCTTGTCGAGCTCGATGTTCAAGCCTTCCTTGGTTCCAGGAACGAAGAGGTTCTCGTCGAACTCCTTCTCCAGTTCGTGCATTTTCTTCAGACCAGTCTTCAGACCCTCAGCTGTGCGACCCATACCAACATACTCCCACATGATGTGGCCGAGTTCCTTGTGGATGGAGTCAACAGAACGCTTACCCTTGATGTTCAGCAGGCGGTCCATCTCAGCGTCAACGGCCTTTTCTGCTGCGTCGAACTCAGGCAGATCGGTAGAAACCTTCGGCCATACAGCCTGATCAGCCAGATAGTTCTGGATGGTGTAAGGCAGCACGAAGTAACCATCGGCCAGACCCTGCATCAGAGCAGAAGCACCCAGACGGTTAGCACCGTGGTCAGAGAAGTTACACTCACCGATAGCAAACAGACCAGGAATAGAGGTCTGCAGCTCGTAGTCTACCCAGATACCACCCATCGTGTAGTGGATGGCGGGATAGATCATCATCGGCTTGTAGTACTTCACGCCGTTGATCTCGTTGGCCACATCGCCAGGGAATACGTCAGTAATCTCCTCGTACATCTCGAAGAGGTTGCCATAACGCTGCATGATGACATCGAGACCCAGACGGTTGATAGACTCAGAGAAATCGAGGAACACAGCCAGACCGGTGTTGTTCACGCCGAAGCCCTTGTCGCAACGCTCCTTGGCAGCACGAGAGGCCACGTCACGAGGAACGAGGTTACCGAATGCAGGATAACGGCGCTCCAGATAGTAGTCGCGATCCTCCTCGGGAATCTCCCAACCCTGCTTGGTTCCAGCCTGCAGAGCCTTGGCATCCTCAATCTTCTTGGGCACCCAGATACGACCATCGTTACGCAGCGACTCAGACATCAGCGTCAGCTTAGACTGCTTGTCGCCGTGAACGGGGATACAGGTGGGATGAATCTGAACGTAAGAGGGATTTGCAAAGTAAGCACCCTTGCGATAGCACTGGACGGCAGCGGTACAGTTACATCCCATAGCGTTGGTAGAGAGGAAATAGGTGTTACCATAACCACCAGTAGCGATGACCACGGCGTTGGCGCTGAAACGCTCCAGCTTACCAGTCACCAGGTTCTTGGCGATGATACCACGAGCGCGGCCATCAACGATGACCACATCCTCCATCTCGTAACGGGTATACAGCTTCACCTTGCCAGCCTTCACCTGACAGCTCAGTGAGCTATAGGCACCCAGCAGCAGCTGCTGGCCGGTCTGACCCTTGGCATAGAAGGTACGGCTTACCTGAGCACCACCAAATGAACGGTTGGCCAGCATGCCACCATACTCACGAGCGAAGGGAACGCCCTGAGCTACGCACTGGTCGATAATGTTGTTGCTAACCTCTGCCAGACGATAAACGTTAGCCTCGCGAGCACGATAGTCACCACCCTTCACGGTGTCGTAGAACAGACGATAGATCGAGTCACCATCGTTCTGATAGCACTTGGCGGCGTTGATACCACCCTGAGCAGCAATCGAGTGAGCGCGACGGGGAGAGTCTTGAATGCAGAAATTATACACGTTGAAGCCCATCTCTGCCAGCGAAGCAGCAGCAGAAGCACCAGCCAGACCTGTACCAACGACGATCACATCCAGCTTCAGCTTGTTCTTGGGGTTAACCAGACGCTGATGAGCCTTATATTCCTTCCATTTCTCAGGTACTGGACCTGCGGGAATCTTAGAATCAATTTTCTTTGCCATAATACTTAGAAATTAAAAGTTGATAATTAGCAGAGGCTCGGAGCGCACTTGAATGCGAAAGCCAGAACAACCACGATGAATGCGAGGATCAGCAGCGTCACATAGATGATGCCAATGATCTTCCAACGGCAGAACCAAGTCTTGCCACTCCAGCCGAGTGTCTGCAGGGCCGACCAGAATCCGTGAGTCAGGTGGAACCAGAGGGCGGCAAGCCACACGATGTAGAGCACCACAAACACAGGATTAGAGAATGTCTCCACAATCCAAGCGAAACCGTCAGCCGGATCAAACTGCGTGTAAGTACCTACCAACTCGGCAAACATCATGTTGTACCAGAAGTTGTACAGGTGGAGCAGCAGGCCAACCACGACGATCAAACCCAGCACGAGCATGTTCTTCGACGACCACTCCACCTTACCGGAGTTGACCACCGTCGACACCTCGTAGCGGTTATTGCCGCGAGCTGTACGGTTCTGCGCTGTCAGGATGAAAGCGTAGACGATGTGAATCACTGCCAAGGCAGCCAAGCCAAGTGTAGCCACAACGGCATACCAGTTGGCACCCAGGAATTCGCAAATCATGTTGTAACCCTCTTCCGAGAAGAGCGCCACCATGTTCATGCAACCGTGAAAGGTCAGGAACAAGATCAGCGCAATGCCCGTCACAGACATTACAACTTTTCTACCAATTGATGAATTGATTAACCACATAAGTTGTTGAATTTAAAATATTTAATAGATGAATATTACTAATATTTAGGTATGTACGCATGTATTGAGGGTACAAAGATAATACAAAATTATGAGATTCGCAAACGTTTTCGTGAAAAAATTCACTATTTTTTAATTAAAGGTGGATTTTTGTTTCATTTTCGTGTAGTTTTTCGTATCTTTGCTGCGTCTAATGGGCAAAAAGATTCAAAAAACAGATGAGACAATGAATGCATTAGAAAGACAGTTTGCACAAACCGTAACAGAGCACAAGAGCACCATCTACACCGTGTGCTACATGTTCTCCCAAGATGCCGACGAAGTGAACGACCTGTTCCAAGAGGTACTAGTGAATCTGTGGAAGGGTTTCGAGAGCTTTGAGCATCGAAGTGACATCAAGACGTGGATCTATCGCGTCGCCCTCAACACCTGCATCTCGATCGACAGGAAGAAGAAGCGGCGCTCATCCGAAGTCCGGCTGACTATGGACATCAACCTCTTTGAAGACCGCGACGAGGACACGAAGCAAGTGGACATGCTCCACAAGCGCATCTCCAAGCTCCAGCCTTTCGACCGCGCGATCGTCCTGCTCTGGCTCGAGAACCTCCCCTATGAGGAGATCGGACAGATAGTCGGCATCACCGCTAAGAACGTCAGCGTCCGTCTGTTTAGAATCAGAGAACAATTAAAACAAATGTCTAACGATTAAAAACTTACCCATTATGAACAACGATTATCAGAACACCCGTAACGATATGGAGTTAGAAGCCATGCGCCAGCAGATGGCCACGCTGAAGAAGAAGCTGGATCAGCAGGAAATAGTGAACGACCGAATTATCCGTCACTCGATGGAAAGGACCGCCAACAAGATCAACCGCAGGTATTATGCCATCATGGCCCTCTGCCTGCTGATGATTCCCTACAGCTACTGGGCATTCGTGAAGCTGAACAGTTTCTCCGTTCCTTTCTGGATCTACACTTGCATCGTGATGCTGGTTTGCCTGGGCGGCACCTATTATAACAGCAGGAACCTGGATCTGGACATGATGACCAACAGTCTCGTGGACGTCCGTCGCTATATGGCCCGCGCCAAGAAGTTCGACGCCAACTGGCTCTTCGTCGGCATCCCCTTCGTAATCGTCTTCCTCGGCTGGTTTATGTACGAATCTTATCTGCTTCATCCAAATGCCATTTTCAACGGCCTCTTCTGGGGCGGATGCATCGGCGGCATCGCTGGAGCCATCTGGGGATTCTCCCTCCACTTCAAGACCCAGCGTCAGTATCAGGAGATTATCGATCAGATAGAAGATATCACGGCAGAAGACTAATAAGCACACCTTCTTCCATCAACAAAGGCCGCCGACGGCTCCATACGGGAGTCGAGCGGCCTTTTTTGTAACTTTTTCCAAAAACTTTCCATTGTTTGTAGGAAAATTCGTACCTTTGTGCCCAAACTTTATCATGAACTATGGAAAATTATCAAACAAAGAAGGAAAATGAAGACCTGCGCAGAGCGTGGGATTTCGTTGAACACACAGGACGGAGCATCTTCTTGACGGGTAAGGCCGGCACAGGAAAGACGACGTTCCTGAAAACAGTCGTAGAACAAAGCAAGAAACGTTCGATTGTTGTAGCACCAACGGGTGTAGCGGCCATCAATGCTGGAGGCATGACGATACACTCCTTCTTCCAGTTGCCCTTCACGCCCTACGTGCCGAATGCACATATCAAGAGCAAGTTCGACTTTGGCAAGGAAAAGCGCCGCATCATCGCCTCGCTCGACCTGCTGATTATCGATGAAATCTCGATGGTGCGCAGCGACTTGCTCGATGCCATCGACTCCGTGCTACGACGGTATCGCGACAGATACAAGCCCTTCGGAGGTGTGCAGTTGCTGATGATCGGCGACCTGCAACAGCTGACTCCCGTGGTGACTCCTGAAGACGAAGCGCTGTTAAAACCCTATTACGACACCCCCTACTTCTTCGGCTCGAAGGCGCTACAACAGATAGAATATGTCACCATACAGCTGGAAAAGGTCTATCGTCAGGAAGACAACACCTTTCTCGACGTACTCAACCATATCCGAGAAGCCAAACCAACGGCCGAGGACATCAACATCCTCAACCAACGCTACCATCCCGCCTTCATCCCAAAACCTGGTGAAGGCTATATCCGTCTGACCACTCACAACCGTCTGGCAGACAACTATAACGAGAGTGAACTGGCCAAGTTGCCCTCCCAAAGTTACACCTTCAGAGCCAAAATCGAAGGCAACTTCCCTGAATATTCCTATCCGACGAGCGACCTGCTGGTGCTGAAAGAAGGCGCACAGGTGATGTTTGTCAAAAACGATCCTACGGGTGAGCATCGCTATTACAACGGTAGAATCGGTGAAATCGTGGAAATCAGCGATAATCAGGTCTGCGTGCTCTGTCCTGGCGATGCCGAGGCGATAGAGGTGGAACCGCTGACCTGGGAGAACGCCCAGTACCAACTGAACCCTGAAACCCGCGAGATTGAGACGAAGGTTCAGGGAAAGTTCCACCAGCTGCCCCTGCGACTGGCCTGGGCCATCACCATCCACAAAAGTCAGGGTCTCACCTTCGAGCGGGCCATTATCGATGCCAATCTCTCCTTCGCTCCAGGACAAGTTTATGTAGCCCTCAGCCGATGCAAAAACCTCGATGGAATGGTGCTTTCTTCTCCCATCGAGACACGTGCCATCATTGCCGACGAGCGGGTGGACAGCTACATCAGCCACCAGGAAGAAGAGGCCCGCAAAAGCATCGAGCAACTGCCACAACTGAAGGAGGAATACTATCGGCTGCTGCTGTTGGAGCTCTTCGACTTCCACGACATTCTTTATAAAGAGGAACATCTGTTGCGACTGATAACGGAATTTTTCTACCACAGTCATACGGACATTGCCGAACTCCATAAACGGGTTCTTTCACGACTAAGTGCAGAGCCGATGGCCATCGCAGAGAAGTGGCTCCAGAAAATCCGTCAGACACCAACAGAAGTGCTGCATCAAGACGATTTCCTTGAACGGGTGAAACGGAGTGCCACCTACTTTGAAGAGTCCATCAGCAACACTTTCGGCAAGTCGCTCGAGCTGGCCGCATCCATCCAGAGTAACAACAAACAGGCCATGAGCCGCTTCGCCGATTCGCTCATCGAGACGAAGCAAGCCGTCCTCTCCCGTCGCTATCTGCTGGCGAGGATGGCCGAGCTGGGATTCTCCATCGGCACCTATCTCCACGAGAAGCAATACTCCATGCTCGACGCCATCGACGAGAAACGCCTCTCAAAGGAGCAGGCCAAGAAGAAAACAAAGGCGAAGAAAGAGCCGAAACCCAAAAAAGAGAAGACTTGGATCATCACTTATCAGATGTACAAACAAGGCCTTTCGCTCGATGAAATCGCCAAAGAACGCACGTTGACCGTCAACACCATCATTGGGCACCTGGCCCGCTTCATCCCTACAGGCGAGGTAACGCTCTCCGAACTCGTGCCACTCGAACATCAGAGTGCCATCCTTAAAGTCATCCAGACCATAGGTACCAAAGAGGGCAAGACGGCCATCAAGAACCTCTGCCCACCAGAGGTGACCTATCAAGAGATAGAGCTGATGCTCTCGAATATGGAGTAGATTTCTTGACAAAGCGCTCTTCAAAACTCGCGTAAAAGTCAGCAACGGATAAGTGGCCGTCAAATACGCGAGTTTTGAGCTATTGGCAACCTGTTGATAGTCTGAGGCTTATAAAATCGAGGCCGTTTTGATGCCCTTCAGAGTCCCCTGAAAACCCCCAGAAAGGTGCCTTGTAACTGGGAGAAAGGTGGCAGTAAAGTCGGAGTTCCCAGGCAGGGAACTCCGACTTTAGTCTAGGGAAACTCCCTCGCCCCCTAAATCTGTCAAATATTTTGCTTTTTTCTTCCGATTTTTCACCTTTCCGTTTCTAGATGGTCAAATCTCAGAGAGCCTTTTTTAGGCAAAGATTATTGACAAAATTTAGAGTTCGCAATCATCCTCTTCCAAAGGTTTTGGTAAAGGAGTTCGTTTGCTAAAATGTTGGTTTTATGGTGGAAAGACGCGAACCATACCTATATTTTTTAGGAAACTATGTCTTTATTTGAGAAGTTTTTCGTAATTTTGCGGTCAGAAAGAATAAATCGGATGATACTAAAGTATGATGTCATAATCGTGGGAGGCGGTCATGCAGGCTGTGAGGCAGCTTGCTCCGCAGCCAACATGGGAGCTAAGACCTGTCTGGTGACGATGGATATGAACAAGATCGCCCAGATGTCGTGCAACCCAGCCATTGGCGGCATTGCCAAGGGCCAGATCGTTCGTGAGATTGATGCGTTAGGCGGTCAGATGGGATTGGTGACTGATGCCACCTCCATTCAGTTCCGCATGCTCAACGTGGGCAAAGGGCCAGCCGTGTGGTCACCACGAGCCCAATGCGACAGAGGCAAGTTCATCTGGGAGTGGCGCAGGCATCTTGACGCGACACCCAACCTTGACATCTGGCAGGATCAGGCCGATGAGTTGTTGGTAGAAAACGGCGAAGCCATCGGCATCCGGACTATCTGGGGAGCGGAGATCCATGCGAAGTGCGTTGTGCTGACGGCTGGTACTTTCCTCAACGGACTGATGCACATTGGCAGAAAGATGGTGGCTGGAGGTCGCATTGCGGAGCCTGCTGTGCCCCACTTCACAGAGAGCATTACTCGTCATGGAATATCAACAGCCAGAATGAAGACGGGCACACCCGTTCGAATCGATAAGCGTTCCGTCCATTTCGATGAATTGGAGATTCAGCCAGGAGAAAACCGTCCCTATCAATTCAGTTATATGAATAGGTGCGGAGCCTTGAAGCAACTGCCCTGCTGGACGGTCAACACCAATGAAGAGGTGCATGAGATTCTCAGGAGCGGTCTGGCAGACTCCCCACTCTACAACGGCCAGATCCAATCGATCGGCCCTCGTTACTGCCCATCCATCGAGACGAAACTCGTCACCTTCCCAGACAGAGAGAAGCATCCGCTGTTCCTGGAACCTGAAGGCGAAGACACCAACGAGATGTACCTGAATGGATTCTCTTCGTCTCTACCAATGGATGTCCAGATAGCAGCCCTGAAGAAAATACCTGCTTTCAGAGACCTCGCCGTCTACCGTCCAGGCTATGCCATAGAGTACGATTTCTTCGATCCAACACAACTCTATCATTCGTTGGAATCGAAGATTATCCCCAACCTCTTCATGGCTGGCCAGGTGAACGGAACAACAGGCTATGAAGAGGCCGGCGGACAAGGAACGATGGCAGGCATCAACGCAGCCCTGAAGGCTGGTTCTGCTGCCTCGGAAGGAGGAGAAGCCTACAAGCCCTTCACCCTACATCGCGATGAAGCCTATATTGGCGTATTGATCGACGACTTGGTGACAAAGGGTGTAGATGAGCCTTACCGCATGTTTACCTCCAGAGCCGAGTATCGTATCCTGCTAAGACAAGACGATGCCGATGCTCGCCTGACAGAGAAAGCCTACGAGCTGGGGTTGGCAAAACGCGACAGATATGAGTGGTGGCAGGAGAAGAAACGGCACATCGAAGAAATCGAGGCCTTCTGTCAGAACTTCGCCATCAAACCACGACTTTTCAATTCTGCCCTTGAAGCCCTCGACACTACCCCACTCCAGTTTGGTTGTAAGCTGGTGGATCTGGTGAATCGTCCTCAGCTCAATCTGAAGAATCTATCGGAAATCATCCCGCCATTGAAAGAGGTTCTATCATGCCCATCTAATCGACAGGAGGAAATTGCCGAAGCTGCCGAGATCAGAATGAAGTATAAAGGTTATATCGATCGTGAGCGGACTGTAGCGGATAAGATGCATCGTCTGGAGGATATCAAGATTAAGGGTCATTTCAACTATAGTGAACTGCAAGGACTCTCCACGGAGTGCAGACAGAAACTGGAGAGAATACAACCTGAGACCCTTGGACAAGCCAGCCGAATCCCTGGTGTCTCCCCCAGCGACATCAACGTGCTCCTGGTGCTGATGGGAAGGTAAAGACACTTGGCCGGTGCGATGTTCCACGTGAAACAAGAAGACGTATTACAATAACTTAACTCATTGATTATGAATAATAAAGTACTGTTGGACAATCTGCGTTCGATACCAGATTTCCCCAAGAAAGGCATCAACTTCCGTGATGTGACAACACTCTACCAGAATGCTGAGTGCGTAAAGATTATGCTCGACGAACTGGAGGCCCTTTACAAGGACAAAGGCATCACGAAGATCGTTGGCATCGAGAGTCGTGGCTTTATCATGGCCTCTGCCCTCGCTGGTCGTTTAGGCTGTGGCATCGTGTTGGCTCGCAAACCAGGTAAGCTTCCCTCAACTGTTATCAAGGAATCGTTCTCGAAGGAATATGGTGTTGACACGATCGAGATGCACATCGACTCTATCGATGAAAACGATGTGGTGCTCATCCACGATGACTTGCTCGCCACAGGAGGAACGGCGAAAGCTGCCTACAAGTTGGTGCAGCACTTCAAACCCAAGAAGGTCTACATCAATTTCATCATTGAGATTAAAGATGAAGGACTTCATGGTCGTGACCTCTTTGAGGGAATTGAACTCACAACCCTCCTTACTATTTAATCATTTAACAGGTTCACTTTTCCCCTCCTTAGCTTGAGGAATGAGGAGGGGAAAACAAAACCAAAAACGTTCCACGTGAAACAACTTGTCTGCAAATCCCTTTATATAAAGGTATTTAAAGGATAAAGATCATGAAGAAGGAAGAGGACGAGAAGAGACTGTCATATCTGAAGAGCATCGTCAGTCGCCTGCCGGATAAGCCTGGCAGTTACCAGTTCTATGACGACACCAAGACCATCATCTATGTAGGTAAAGCCAAGAACCTCAAGTCAAGGGTCTCGTCCTATTTCCACACAGAGGTGGATCGTTTTAAGACAAAGGTGCTCGTCAGCAAGATACACGACATAAGCTATACAGTTGTCAACACCGAAGAAGACGCGCTGCTATTGGAGAACGCACTCATCAAGAAGTACAATCCCAGATACAATGTCCTGCTGAAAGACGGCAAGACCTACCCTTCGATCTGTATCACCAACGAGTATTTCCCTCGTATCTTCAGCACTCGTACCATCAACAAGAAATGGGGCACTTACTATGGCCCCTACTCTCATGTCGGTTCGATGCATGTCGTTCTGGATCTCATCAAGAAACTCTATCAGCCTCGCACCTGCAGACAGCCTATCACCAAGGAAGGTGTTGAAAGCGGGAAATACAAGGTGTGTCTCGACTACCATATAAAAAAATGTATGGGCCCTTGTGTGGGTAAGCAGAGCTATGAATCATACCAGAAGAACATCCTCCAGGCTCGTGAAATCCTGAAAGGCAATACACGCCAAGTGCTTCGAGAGTTGAAAGACGAGATGATGAGATTGTCAGAAGAACTGCGTTTTGAGGAAGCCGAGGAACTCAAGCAGAAGTACATCAAGCTGGAGTCGTTTGTGAGTGGCAGCGAGGTAGTGAGTCACACCATCAACGACGTGGATGTTTTCTCAATCACCAGCGACGAGAAGATGGCCTTTATCAACTATATCCACGTCAGCAACGGCAACATCAACCAGAGTTTTACCATCGAATACAAGAAGAAACTGAACGAGAGCGATGAAGAGTTATTGCAGTTGGGAATCGTGGAGTTGAGAGAACGTTTTGGCAGTAAGGCCAAGGAGATTATCGTGCCTCAGGAGGTTGACGTAGAACTGGAAAATGTCACCTTTACCATCCCTCAAAGAGGTGATAAAAAGACCCTGCTCGACCTGTCTATCATGAATGGAAAGCAGTACAAATTCGACCGTCTGAAGCAAGCAGAGAAACTGAATCCAGAACAGAAGCAGACCCGTCTGATGAAAGAACTTCAGGAGAAACTACATCTTCCCAAACTACCTTATCAGATAGAGTGTTTCGACAACTCGAATATCTCTGGAACTGATGCCGTTGCAGCTTGTGTGGTGTTTAAAGCGCTGAAACCCAGTAAGAAAGATTACAAACACTACAATATTAAGACGGTTGTGGGACCTGACGACTATGCATCGATGAAAGAGGTGGTTGGGCGACGATACACAAGACTCATAGATGAAGAACAACCCCTACCCGACCTCATTATCGCCGATGGTGGAAAGGGGCAAATGGAGGTTATCAGACAGGTCATCCAAGACGAGTTGAACCTTGATATTCCCATCGCCGGACTGGCCAAAGACGATCGTCATCGCACGAACGAACTGCTCTATGGATTTCCTCCGATGCACGTCGCCCTGAAGACAGACTCAGAGCTGTTCCATGTACTCACCCATATACAGGACGAAGTACATCGTTTTGCCATCGAATTCCATCGAAACAAGCGTTCTAAGCGTGCTTTACACTCAGAGCTTGACAACATCCAAGGCATTGGTCCAAAGACGCGTGACGGGCTTTTAAAGGGTCTTAAAACGGTTAAAAAGATACGTCAAGCCACACTAGAACAACTCTCTGAAGTCATCGGACCATCAAAAGCAACAATTGTCTACAACTATTTCCATCAAGAAGAATTTGGTAGTTTCAAGAATAATTCGTAACTTTGCCGACAAATAACAGACAATGCGAGCCGTCATCCAAAGAGTAAGCCACGCCAGCGTCACCATCAATGGGGTCGTGAAGAGCGAAATCAAGCAGGGTTTTCTGATCCTGTTAGGGGTCTGCGACAAGGACACGATGGAGGATGTCGAGTGGCTGGTGAAAAAGGTGGCCAACCTCAGGGTCTTTGGCGATGAGAACGATGTAATGAATCTTTCGATACAAGATGTTGGCGGTAACGCATTGGTAGTCAGCCAGTTCACGCTTTTTGCAAGCTACAAGAAAGGCAATCGCCCTTCATGGTTTAAAGCTGGTTCACATGAGCACTCTATCCCACTCTACGAGGCCTTCTGCGCCCAGTTATCTGAGGCCATCGGCAAGCAAGTAGGCACAGGCGAATTTGGTGCTGATATGAAGGTTGAACTACTAAATGATGGCCCTGTGACCATTTGCATGGACACCAAGAATAAAGAATAAGAAGATATGGACAGAAGACAAATCACCAATTACGTAAATTTCGCAGCACTTATCTGCTATCTCATCGGACGAGTATTAACGATACCCATCCTTTGTTGGATTGGCCTGGGAATCATGACGTTATCAAGCATCTGGACCCTCATCCACTGGAAAGAAAACGACAAGATGTCAAACTACATCTCCATCGCCTTCCTGGTACTCGTCGGACTCTCGATCTTTGGTCTATAAACAATGAAGAAATATTTGCGCGAAATAGAGGTTGCAGGCTGTATCCTTGCAGTTATCGGCATCGTCTGCGCCGTCGTTTGGGGAGCGACATTCGGAGGGTGGCTCTGTGGCGTAGGCCTCTTCCTGATGCTGGTGGTCTTCCTCTACAAGGCCTTTCATTGGAAGGAATACGAACGCGAGAACAAGCAGTACATCCTGATTATCCTGCTCACCATCGCCATCCTACTCTTCCAAATGCTGACAAGGAAATAATATAGAAATAAATAACACTTATAATATGATTAAGAAATATCTGAATAACATTCGAAACGCAGGGTTTTTCCTGCTGGCCATCACCTTTGTAATATCCACCCTCTGGGGCTCACCTCATGCCTTCTTCCCAGGAATCTTTGCTGTTATCTTCATAGGTATCGTGGTAATATATAAGGCTTTACATTGGAAAGAATACGAGAAGGACAACAAGCGGAACGCATGGATTGCGCTGGCTCTGTTCGTTCTCCTCTTCATGAACACCTTCTTCCCACTATGACGATCAAGGAAGCACAAGGGGCAGTCGACCGCTGGATCAAGGAATATGGCGTTCGCTATTTCTCTGAGCTAACCAATATGGCCGTTTTGACAGAGGAGGTTGGCGAATTAGCAAGAGTCATTGCCCGTAAATATGGCGACCAGAGCTTCAAGGAAGGCGAGAAGGACAACCTCGGCGAAGAGATGGCCGACGTACTCTGGGTGCTGCTCTGTCTGGCCAACCAAACAGGCGTAGACCTGACGGAAGAGCTACAGAAATCGATAGAAAAGAAGACGCAACGCGACTCGCTGCGACACATCCACAACAAGAAATTAATGGCATAAAACATCAATACGACTATGGTAACAAAAACAACAGAAAAAGGGCGCATCGAAGAGGCCCTCGGCAAGTACAATCTCGACCTCTCTGACGAGGACGTGAAGGCTGCCGTGAAGAAGATCATCACGGAGAAAGTGCATGAGAACGATACCCCAGAAGTGAAGCAATTCCTGATGGGTAGCGTCGAGCTGACAACCCTGAAAACGACAGACTCCGACGAGAGTGTGATGGCTTTCACAGAACGTGTGAACCAGTTCGACGAGCAGTACCCTGCCCTACCCCATGTGGCCACCATCTGTGTATATCCTCGTTTCGCCAGGACCGTCGCAGAGACGTTGGAGGTTGATGGCGTAGAAATCGCCTGTGTTTCAGGAAGTTTCCCGTCATCCCAGGCACTCATCGAGGTGAAGACGGTAGAGACTTCGCTAGCCATCAAGGATGGTGCTACAGAGATTGATATGGTATTATCTGTAGGTGCCTTCCTCTCAGGCGATTATGAGACCGTCTGCGACGAGATTCAACAGATGAAGGAGGCCTGTGGCGAACATAAGATGAAGGTGATTTTGGAGACGGGTTGTCTGAAGACAGCCTCAAACATCAAGACGGCTTCGCTGCTAGCTATGTACTCAGGAGCCGACTATATCAAGACCTCAACAGGTAAGCTTGAGCCTGCTGCCACCCCAGAGGCAGCCTACGTGATGTGCCAGGCCATCAAGGAATACTACGATGAAACGGGCATACAGATTGGTTTTAAGCCCGCTGGAGGCCTGAATAGCGTGATGGATGCACTCATCTACTACACCATCGTGAAGGAGGTTCTGGGCGAGAAATGGCTCACCAACCAGTGGTTCCGCATGGGTACTTCTCGACTCGCTAACCTGCTGCTCAGCGAGGTTATCGGCGAGGAAACGAAATTCTTCTAAGGTGTGATGCCTTACAAACGGTAATGAAAAAGGGTGAACCATCGCGGCTCACCCTTTATTATTCGTCTATAATTTACGTCTGATGACGTATTCCAGATAGGCTTCGTAGGCCTCTTTGAGTTCGGGTTTGACGCAGGAATCGATATACCTCTGAGCCTTTTGCGAGTAGAGATCCATCATCCGCTCAGCGTATTGGATACCCCCACTCTGCTTGGCAAAGTCCACAAGCACAGCGATTTCCTCAGCATTGATCGTGCCTAACTTTACCTTTTTGGCCAGCCCCTTCATGGATTCATAGTCGGAGTGGTTAAGTGCATAGATTACAGGCAAGGTCAACTTCCCCTCAGCCATATCGTTACCTGTGGGTTTGCCTATCTCCGTCGAGTCGTAATAGTCAAAGATATCGTCACGAATCTGGAAGATCATACCCAGATCCTGTCCGAATTGTTTCGCTTTCTGAATATCCTCTTCTGAGGCATTCACAGACAGGGATCCCATACCACAGCAGGTCTCGAACAGCGCAGCCGTCTTCTGTCTAATCACTTGATAATAAATATCTTCCGAGAACTCGGCATTATTGATGTTCTGCAGCTGCAGGATTTCGCCAGAAGCCAGCGTCATACCCAGATCGGCCACATATTGTAAAACTCTATGATCTTTCGTCTTCGCCACATGATTGAGGCAGGTGGAAAGGATATAGTCACCCACCAGCACAGCCACCTTATTATTATATGAGGCATTCACAGACGACTGTCCTCGACGTTCGCTACTTTCATCGACTACATCGTCATGAATCAGCGAAGCTGTATGGAGTAATTCGAGTGCAACAGCAGCGTTTTGAGTGATGTCAGACACCTCACCATAATTCTTCGCTGACAGCAAGGTGAGCATGGGGCGCATCTGCTTGCCTGTGCGCTGACGGATATGTTCAAGGGCCTGAGAAAGAAGCCCATAAGAGTGCGTTAAAGAGCCTTGGAAACGGTACACAAACTCTTGGAAATCACTCTCAATTGGCTGCTTAATAACTGACAAATAATCCATAATACATTGAATTTTGTGACAAAATTAGTAAAAAACGTTGGAATTACGATATTTTTTAGTAATTTTACGCAGAAAATAAACAAAGTTATGCAGAAACTCTTCCTTTTAGACGCTTATGCGCTCATCTATCGCAGTTATTACGCGTTCATCAAGAACCCAAGAATCAACTCCAAAGGGTTGAATACAAGTGCCATTATGGGTTTTCTCAACACCCTCAACGAGGTACTCACAAAGGAGCAGCCCACCCATATCGGCGTGGCCTTCGATCCTCATGGCCCCACCTTCCGCAGCGAGGCTTTCCCTGCTTATAAAGCCCAACGCGAAGAGACTCCAGAGGATATCCGCAAGGCTGTTCCTATTATCAAAGACTTGTTGAAAGCCTATCGAATTCCCATCCTCCAAGTCGATGGATTCGAGGCCGATGATGTGATTGGCACCTTGGCTACGAAGGCAGGAGCCGATGGAATCGAGACTTATATGCTAACCCCTGATAAGGACTATGGTCAGTTAGTAAGTGACCATGTGAAGATCTATCGCCCTCGTCATGGTGGTGGCTATGAGACGATGGGGCCCAAGGAGGTTTGTGAGAAATATGGCATCCCCACTACCCTATCGGTCATCGATCTGCTGGCGCTGATGGGTGACTCTGCAGATAACTTCCCTGGCTGTCCTGGTGTCGGAGAGAAAACAGCCGTCAAGCTGATCAATGAGTTTGGAAGCATCGATGCCTTGATCGAACGTTCATCAGAGATCAAGGGTAAGTTACGTGAGAAAGTCGAAGAGCATGTTGACGACATTAAGATGAGTTACTTCCTCGCGACCATCAAAACGGATGTCCCCATCGAACTCGACATGGAAGCATTGAAGCTTGTCGAGCCTAATGAGGACGAACTGGGCAAATTGCTGCTTGAACTGGAGATGAAGAGCTTCGCAGACAGAGTTCTTAAAAAAAGCCAAAAACCTCAAAAAACCGTCAATGCGCAGCTCGATCTCTTTGCAGAATTTCCGTCCGACGGAGGGGAAGCCTCCAAAAACGCGAGTTTTGAGACCTTACAAACGACCCCTCACAACTACAAACTCGTTGAAAATGAGGATGATTTGAGGAAACTTTGTGACTTTTTTAGGACAAATAAAATTCTCAGTCTAGACACGGAGACGACTTCAACGAGTGCGATTGATGCCGAATTGGTGGGTTTGAGCTTCGCCGTGAAGGAATTTGAGGCCTTTTACGTGCCTGTTCCTGACAAACGTGAAGAAGCGTTGCGAATCGTTAATATATTCAAAGAGGTGTATGAGGACCCCAAAATCCTCAAGGTCGGACAAAACCTGAAGTACGACCTCGAAGTGTTACGCAACTATGACATCGAGTTGAAGGGTCCGATGTGGGACACCATGATTGCCCACTACCTCATCCAACCCGAGTTACGTCACAACATGGACTACATGGCTGAAATCTATCTGAACTATCAGACGATTCAC
>Ga0310691_10003269_pt1 | contig 19764 bp, 18 predicted proteins | sample 176DNAGHGlowgp2_FD_203887 | JGI IMG/M metagenome (GOLD analysis project Ga0310691, IMG submission 203887) | Sheep rumen microbial communities from Palmerston North, Manawatu-Wanganui, New Zealand - 1766 DNA GHGlow gp2 (v2) (version 2) | ecosystem: Host-associated > Mammals > Digestive system >...
TTCCAAATCATCTGGATAAAAAATAATAATATTCATATTAGATATATAATCACTTACTTTTCTAATAACACTATTATCTATTTTTAATGATTTTTTATTATTTTCAATAGTAACTTCTAAATTAATGTCTAAACTACCTTTATTAATTACTCCATTAATAAAAGCTTTATCAGAATCATTTTTTATTAAACTATTATCAATAAAAGATCGATGTGATTTAGTAATACCTAAAACGTATATACTTTCAAGTAAATTGGTTTTTCCTTGTGCATTATCTCCATATATAATATTTATGCCTTTATAAAAACGTGTGGATAAATATTCATAATTTCTAAAATTTCTTAACTCAATCTTTTTTAAAATCATAATATCCCTCTTTTTTGGCATAAAAATTAAAAATTTCGAATTTTTAGTAAAAACCAATACTCCTATACACAATGTCTATTATACCACAAATAAGGCTAAATAAAGAAAAAAAACTTAAAAATTTAAGTTTTTTTTATCATTTAATTTAGATTTAAGCATAGTAGCTCGATAATATTGATTATCTAAGGAATATAATGAAATATCAAAGGATATTTTTTTATTATTTATAAAGGTAATATCACATCCATAAAAAGTTTTACTATAATTTTTTATATTATTTAATGATAACCAACAATTGTTAGAATTTCTGTAGGAACCGGTTGGGAAAAATATAATATTTCTACCCTCTTCAATAATAATTGGAAATTTAGATTTTATTCCAGTTAAATATTTCGTTCCTTCACATCTACCTTTATAAGAACTGCCATAAAATTTACAATTATTTTCTATAATTTTATTTGCATTTTGATTAACAATATATTCCTCCTCTTTTTCATATACTTTAGAAGTATAATCATCTACTGGTACGATTGCTATTGTATCAGTATTTATTTCATATTCGTCTAACATAATAAATCCTCCCCCTTGTTAAATGAATAATTCTCTTATACTCCTTAAGTTTGTCGAATTTTATCACAATTTGTCTATTATTTAAAATTTTTTTTAGATAATTGTGCACATCTTTAGAAAAAACAAAAAAAGTGTGCATAAGTTATGCACACTTTTCTAATATGTACGAATTGGTAAAATTAATTGAATTAAATTACTTCCCTCTGCATCATCAATAATAATAGGTTTAATTTCACCATTAAATTTTAATGCTATATCAGATCCTTCAAAAACTTTAATTGCATCCATCATGTATTTTGATGAAAAAGCAATTTTAATATTATTATTAACTTTCTCTAATAATTCTACTTTTTCTTCAACATTACCTATTTCAGGAATATTAGATGAAATTATTAGGAAATCATCTTTTGTTTCTAATTTAATAATATTTTTTTCTTCTTCATTTGTTAATAAAGAAGCTCTATCTATAGCATTGTAAAAATTATTTAAATTAACTTTAACAATTAATGAGAAATCTTCAGGAATTAATTTTGTAGTATCTGGATAATTTCCATTAATTAAACGTGACATCATAGTTATACTATTAAAACGGAATACAACTTTATTAGCAAAAATATGTAATTCTATATTATCGTCATCACTATTTAATAGTTTTACAACTTCCATTAAATTTCTTGCAGGAACAATAATATCAGTATCTCCTTTTTCTTCTGTAGCATTTAAATCTAATTCTTTACATGCTAATCTATATGAATCAGTAGCAGTACAAACTAGTTTTCCTTCATTTATTTTAAAATTTATACCAGTTAAAACAGGTCTTGATTCTTGTGTTGATGTAGCAAATATTGTTTGATTAATTGTTTTCTTAAATATTTGCTGATTTAATACAACTGGTGATTTACTAAATTCTAAATCTAAATTAGGAAATTCACTTACATTATTACAATTTAATTTAAATGATGAAGTTGGTGTAGTAATTAAAATTTGTGAATCAATTACTTCTTCAATGTTGATAACTTCATTACCTAATTTTCTAATTATATCAAAAATGTATTTACCTGATATAACAACTTCACCTTTTTCTTCTATATTATCAATTTTGTCTTTTTCAATAAATGTTTTTATTGCTATCTCATTATCTGTACTCATTAAATATAAACCTTCAGATGTTAAATCAAATTTAATACAATTTAAAATTGGTACAAGATTTTTACTTGATATTCCTTTAATTACATAATTTAAATGTTCCATTAATATTTTTTGTTTAATTTTTAATTTCATTGTTCATTCCTCATTTCTTTATTATTATTATTTATTAGTTATTATTATTATTAATGTGCATAATGTGCAAAAGTCCAAAATCCCCTTATGAAATAAGGCTAAAACCTATGTGCATAAAATGTGCATTATTTTCAGTTTTGAACATTTATTTAATCTTATTTATTAATTTTTGTATTTCATTGTTCAATGTTTCATCTTTTAAAATTGCTTTTTTAACTTTATCAACAGCGTGCATAACTGTTGTGTGATTTTTTCCACCAAATTCTATTCCAATTTTAGTTAAATTTTCTTCAAGATAAACTCTACATATATACATTGCTATTTGTCTTGGAATAGCTATATTATTAGTTTTCTTTTTACTTGTTAAATCTTCTGGCGATATATTGTAATTATCACTTACTAATTGAATTACTTGGTCTATTTTATTTTTAGCAACTATTCTTGTTGCAAAAAAGTCCTTTAACGCTTCAATTGCTAAATCTAATGTTATATCCTCACCATTCATTATAGTTGCATATGCATAAACTCTTGTAATAGCACCTTCTATTTTACGTATGTCCCCTACTGCGTTTGAAGCAATATATTCTTTAACATTTTCAGGAAATTTATTTTCTAAATCTTGTTGTTGAAGTTTTTTATTGATAATATTAATTCTTAAATCAAATTCAGGTGGTAGAATATCTATTTGTAATCCCCAATTGAATCTTGTTTTAAGTCTTTCCTCTAACTTTTTAATATCGTCTGGCGACCTATCTGATGATATTATTATTTGTTTATTATTATTATATAGCTCATTAAATGTGTTAAAAAATTCTTGTTGTGCACTAGTAGCACCTACTAAATTGTGTATATCATCTATTATTAATACATCAATATCTCTATATTTATTTTTAAACTGTTTAATTGATTCTTTATTATTATCTGTAGCGTTTTTTCTACATATTTCTACAAAATCAGAAACAAATTTATCACATGGAATATATAAAACTTTTTGTTTACTATTTTCCATTATATAATTTCCTATAGCGTGCATAAGATGTGTCTTCCCTAGCCCACTAGAACCATAAATAAAAAGTGGATTATACATTTTACCCGGTTGTTCTGCAACTGCTAATGCACTAGTAGCTGCAAATTTATTACTATTTCCTATTACAAAAGTTTCAAATCTTAATTTAGGATCAAGATTTGTTTCAAATTTATTACTAGGAATCCCTACTTCATCAGTATCTATTATTATATTGCTTTCAAGTTCTTCCTCAGTATAAAATTCAAATTTAAAATTTGACCCACTAACTTCTGTGAAATTTTCTTCAATAAAATTAATGTAGAAGTCTGAAGATAAATTTTTCTTATGCACTTCAGATTCTATTAAAACCTTAGCTATACCATCTTTTAAAGATACCAATTTCGATGTGGAAAACCATATCTCAAATATAACTGGGTTTAATTGCAACTTAATTTTTTCAAGAAAAGAGTTCCATAAATTATCTAAGTCTAAATTTCCCATACAATCACCCACTCTTTTTTACACTTCTATTCTACACTATTTAAATCAAAAATTAAAGAAAAATATGATTTTTTTTAAAATTTACTTTTGCACATTTTTTGCACATCACTTCCCTTTTATTATTAAATGCCTAAAAGAGTTATGCACAAAAATGTGGATTTCTTATGAACATTAAAAAAATAATGTCAAAAACTTTTCCACAAAAATGTGCATAACTATATAATTTTATTAAATATAAAATGAAAAGATAGTAAAAAAATGTGCATAAGTGTGTGCATTACTTAATTATACACATTTTTAAATATTTTTTTATGTTTATAACACTAAAACAAAAAAATTATAAACATTTATATATAAATAATTAAATAAGGTTTGACAAATGTGCAAAAAAAATATATAATCTATAAAGCAAGCAGAAGAAAACTATATATATTGGAGGTGTTACAATGAAAAGAACTTATCAACCAAATAATCATAGAAAAAGTAAAAAAATGGGATTTATGGCTCGTATGAAAACTAAAATAATAAATAGCAGAAGAAAAAAAGGACGTAAAGTTTTATCTCATTAATTGTTATCCACTGATTCGTCAGTGGATTTTTTATACAAAGGGATGATATTATGAAAAAAATAAATATATTAAAAGAAAGTTATGACTTTGATAGAATAATTAAAAATAATAAAGCGTATAAATTTAAAGACTATATTATATATATAGAAAGAAAAAAACAAAAAAATTACAAATTTGGATTTTCTGTAGGTAAAAAGATTGGATGCGCTGTTATTAGAAATAAGGTTAAGAGACAGTTAAAGTCCATCGTTGATAAAAAAGACTATCAAAATGATTTTAATTGTATTATAATAGTAGGCAGAGGAATTTTAGCAAGAAGTTTTCAAGAAATGGAAATGAATTTATTTAAAGCTTTTGATTCTCTAAATATATATAAGGAGGAAATGAATGAAAAAAAATAATAAGGCAATACTTATTATATTAATGATAATGGTTTTATCTTTAACAGGCTGTACTAAAAATTTAAAAGATGCAGATGGAAAAATAGTTGTTAATGAGAAAACTGGACAAACATTACCAGCAAATATAATGTGTGCACCAACAGATGAAGATAATTTAAAATTATATAAGGAAACAAGAGAAGCACTTGAAGAAAAATATTCTAAACAACTTGAGGCAGGGGATATAAGTAAAAAAGAATATGAGAAAAAAGTAAAAAAAATAGTTAATGTTGATGATTTAGTTGCTTGTAAAGATTTTAAAGTTACAAGTGGTGGATATGAAGGAATTTGGAATACTATTTTTATTAAGCCACTTACTTGGCTAATTTTAAAGATTGGTATTTTGGTAAAAAATTATGGTTTAGCTATTATTGTTGCTACTTTATTGATTAGAGCAATCATGTATCCAGTTACATTAAAGACTGCTAAGCAATCTGAAAATATGAAATTAGCAAATCCAGAATTACAAAAAATTGAAAAGAAATATAATGGTAAGACAGACCAAGACAGTATGATGAGAAAAAGTAATGAAGTAATGCAAATTTATAAAAAATATGGAATTAATCCTTTATCAGGATGTTTATTTAGTTTCTTACAAATTCCATTATTCTTTGCATTCTATGAATCACTATACAGATTACCAGCATTATTTGAAGATAAGTTCTTAGGATTTATGATGTCAACTTCACCAATAAAAGGTATGGGAATGAATCACTGGTTATATTTAATATTACCAGTTCTAGTAGCATTAACTACATACTTTTCATTTAAACTTAATAGTGGTGCTAGTTTAAATCCAGATCAAGAAAAATCTATGAAATATACAATGGTTTTCTTAATGGTTATGATTGTATTTATGTCATTCTCAATGTCTACAGCAATTATTATTTATTGGATTACTAATAGTACATTTACAATTATTCAAAATCTTATCGTAAAAAAAGGTAAAAAAAATCCAGATTTAATTTTAACAAAAAGGAGTAAGAAGTAATATGATTAAGGTATATAAGTATGAAGGAAAAGATGAAGATGAATGTTTAACTAATTGTATAGAAGAGTTAGATGTTTATACTTGTGATTTATTAATTAATCCTACTGAAACTGAAGAAAGTTATTCAATGGATGTTGTTAAAAAAGAAGATGTAATTTCATTTATAAAAGATTATTTAAAAAAAGTAGTTAATGAAATGGGATTAGATTTAAATCTTGAAGTTAGAGAAGACGAAAATATTTTTAATGTTACTATGGTTTCAAATAATAATCCAATATTAATTGGTAAAGAAGGTAAAAATTTAAATTCATTACAATTTTTATTAAGACAATCAATTAATAATCAAGTGGGTTTTGATGTAAAAGTAAATCTTGATGCATCTAACTATAGAGCAAAGAAAGTTAAAAATTTTGAATATCAAATAAAAAATATTGTTAGAGAAGTTCAAAAAACTAAAACTGATACGAAATTAGACCCAATGAATTCTTATCAAAGAAGAATTGTTCATGCATTATTAAGTGATTTTAGTAATGTTACAACAGAAAGCGTTGGAGAAGAACCTAATCGTTGTGTTGTTATCAAATATATAGGAGATTAAAATCTCCTTTTATTATTTATATAATGAAAAAATTATATTTTAGTGATAAAATTATTTTGGAAGGTGAATTATGAATTTTATTGATAGAATTAAAGAAAGAGCTAAAATAAATAGAAAAAAAATAGTTTTACCTGAAACTATGGATGAAAGAGTGATAGATGCTGCTGTAAAAATTAGAGATGAACAACTAGCTGATATTATTTTAATTGGAAAACCTATAAAAGAAATAGATTTAACTGGAATAATTGTTATTGAACCAGAAAAAAGTGATTTAACGGAAAAACTTGCAAATGAATTATATGAATTAAGAAAAGAAAAACATATGACATTAGAAGAAGCAAGACATTTATTATTAACTGATTATATGTATTATGCTTGTATGTTAGTTAAAATGGGTTATGCTGATGGGGTAGTAAGTGGTGCTTGTCATTCAACAGCTAATACATTAAGACCATCTCTTCAAATTATTAAAACAAAACCTGGAATAAGTTTGGTGTCTGCATTTTTCTTAATGATAGTTCCTAATTGTGAATATGGAGAAGATGGAACTTTTGTATTTGCAGATTCAGGCTTGGAACAAAATCCAACACCTTCTAGATTAGCTACTATTGCAGGGTGTAGTGCTGAGAGTTTTGAATTATTAGTAGAAAAGGATGCTAAAGTTGCTATGTTATCTCATTCTACTAAAGGAAGTGCTACTCATTTTGATGTTGATAAAGTTATTGAGGCTACTGAAATAGCAAAAAAAGAATATCCTCAATTTAAGATAGATGGTGAATTACAATTAGATGCTGCTATAATACCTGAGGTTGCTTCAATGAAAGCACCAGATAGTGAAGTAGCAGGACATGCAAATGTATTAGTATTTCCAGATTTAGATGCTGGAAATATAGGATATAAATTGGTTCAAAGACTTGCTAAAGCAGAAGCATATGGACCTATTACTCAAGGTATAGCAGCACCAATTAATGATTTATCAAGAGGATGTTCTGTTGATGATATAGTAGGTGTAGTTGCAATTACTTGTGTACAGGCAAATAAATAGGAGTGAGTAATATGAATGATACGATAGCTGCAATTTCTACAGCTCTTGGAGTAGGGGCAATATCTATTGTAAGAGTAAGTGGGGATGATTCGCTAAATATTGTTAATAAGTTGTTTAAAGGTAAAGATCTAACTAAGGTTGAAAGTCATACTATTAATTATGGGTTTATAGTAGATGGTGAAAAAATAATTGATGAAGTTTTAGTATCAGTTATGCTAGCGCCTCGTACATTTACTAGAGAAAATATTGTTGAAATAAATGTTCATGGTGGTATTGCTACTACTAATAAGGTATTAGAATTATTACTAACTAACGGTTGTAGATTAGCTGAACCTGGAGAATTTACTAAAAGAGCTTTTTTAAATGGAAGAATAGATTTAATAGAAGCTGAAGCTGTTATGGATTTGATTAATGCTAAAACAGATAAATCTCGTTCATTAGCAATTAATCAAGTTAGTGGTAATGTTTCTGGACTTATAAAAAATCTTAGACAGGAAATTGTTAATACTTTAGCAAATATAGAGGTTAATATAGATTATCCTGAGTATGAAGATATTGAAGTAATGACTATTGAAATGGTTAAAGATAATATATCAAGTATTAGAAATAAGATATCAACAATTCTTAATGAATCTGAAAACGGAAAAATTATTAAAGACGGTATTAAAACAGTTATAGTTGGAAGACCTAATGTAGGTAAGAGCAGTATATTAAATAGATTATTAGATGAAGACAAAGCTATTGTTACTGATGTTGCTGGTACTACAAGAGATATAGTAGAAGGAAATATATCAGTAGATGGTATAATGCTTAATATGATTGATACAGCTGGTATTAGAGAGACTGATGATATAGTTGAAAGTATTGGAGTTAAGAAGAGTTTATCATTAATAGAAGAAGCTGATTTAGTATTATTTGTTTTAAATAATAATGAAGAATTAAATGAAGAAGATAAAAATATTTTAAATCAAATTAAAGAAAAAAATAGTATAGTCATTATAAACAAAATTGATTTAGATAATAAATTAGATATAAATAGTATTGAGTGCGATAATATAGTAAAAATGTCAGCACTTAATAATGAAGGAATTAAAGAATTAAAAAATAAAATTAAAGAGTTATTTAATCTTGAACAAATTGAAAAAGGTGATTATACATATTTAAGTAGTGCTAGAAGTATATCATTATTAAGAAAAGCACTAAGTTCATTACAAGAAGTAGAAAATGGAATAAATAATAATATGCCTATAGATATGATTGAGATAGATTTAAAAGATGTATGGAATTTGCTAGGTGATATTACAGGAGATAATTATAGTGATGAATTAATAGATCAATTATTTAGTCAGTTTTGTCTTGGTAAATAGAGTCATTTATGACTCTTTTTATTTAGAAAAAAATTGTTGTTAATTTATTAAATATGTATTATAATAGGTTAGGTTTAAAAAAAGAGAGTGATATTATGTATGAAATTATTGTTGTAGGTGGAGGACATGCTGGATGTGAAGCATCACTTGCTTCAGCTAGAAAAGGTCATAAAACTTTATTGGTTACTGGTAATATAAAAAATATAGCTGATATGCCATGTAATCCATCTATTGGCGGAAGTGCTAAAGGTATTGTTGTTAGAGAGATTGATGCTCTTGGTGGAGAGATGGGAAGAAATGCTGACAAGAGTTTAATACAGATTAAGATGTTAAATAGTGCAAAAGGTCCTGCAGTTCAAGCATTAAGAGCACAAGCTGATAAAATAACTTATCCAAAAGAAATGTTAAAAACATTAAATGAAACAGATAATTTAGAGATAAAGGAAGCTATTGTTGAAGATTTAATAGTGGAAAATGGAAAAGTTAAAGGTATTGTTACTGAAGATGGAGAAAGGATATTTTCTGATGCAGTTATTTTAACTACGGGTACTTATTTAAAAGCTGATATATTAGTTGGTGATACTAGAACAAGGCAGGGGCCACATGGTGAAAAACCAAGTAACCATTTAAGTGATAAACTTAGAGATTATGGGTTTAATGTTATAAGATTAAAAACAGGTACACCACAACGTATAGATAAAAATTCAATTGATTTTTCAAAAGCAAAAATAGAAGAGGGAGATAAAGTATATCGTACATTTAGTTATGATATAGAACCTCAATATAAAATTGAAGAACAAGTACCTTGTCATTTAATATATACAACAGAAGAAACAAAAAAAATAATATTAGATAATCTAAATAAGTCTAGTATGTATGGTGGTTTAAATGATATTAAGGGTGTTGGTCCTAGATATTGTCCATCTATTGAAGATAAAATGGTAAGATTTAGTGACAAAGAAAAACACCAATTATTTCTTGAACCGGAAAGTTTATATTATGATGATATATATTTACAAGGTTTTTCTACAAGTATGCCTAAAGATATACAAGAGAAGATGGTTCATAGTTTACCAGGATTAGAGAATGCTAAAATATTAAAATACGCATATGCTATTGAGTATGATGCTATTGATTCTAAACAATTAAAGCAATCTCTTGAAACAAAAGTTGTGGAAAATTTATTTACTGCTGGTCAAATTAATGGTACTAGTGGATATGAGGAAGCAGCTTGTCAAGGGTTAATTGCAGGAATAAATGCAGGACTTAAATTAGAGGGAAGAGAACCATTAATACTTAAAAGAAATGAAGCATATATCGGAGTTTTAATTGATGATTTAGTTACAAAAGGAATTATAGACCCATATAGATTATTAACTTCACGTGCTGAATATAGATTGTTACTTAGAAATGATAATGCTGATTTAAGATTAACTGATTATGGTCATCAAGTGGGTTTAATTCCTGATGATAGATATGAAAGATTTAATAATAAGAAAAATCAAATTGAAGAGCTTGAAAATTTATTAAAAAATACTAAGATTACTCCAACTAAAGAAACAAATGAATATTTAGAAAGTATAGGTACTACTTTATTAAAGGATGGTATTACATTATATGATTTATTAAAAAGACCAGAAATAACTTTTGAACATTTATCTCATTTTGTTGATATTAATTACAAAGATGAAATAAAAGAACAAATTTCTATTAATAATAAATATGCTGGTTATATTGTTAAAGCAAATAAAGAGGCAGCAAAGATGGTAGATTTAGATAATAAAAAAATACCAGAAGATATAGACTATGATAAAATTCATAATTTAGCTAGCGAGGCAAAACAAAAATTAAAACAAATTAGACCTACATCTATAGGACAAGCTATTAGAATAAGTGGTGTTAATCCAGCTGATATATCATTAATTATGGTATATTTAAAAAAGGAGTATTTTTATGAATCTAAATAGATTTATAGATGAATTAAAATTATTAGGTATTGAGGTAAATGAACTTCAATTAAATCAGTTAGAAAAATATTTTGAGTTATTAGTTGAATATAATAAAGTAATGAATTTAACTGGTATAACTGAAAAAGAAGAAGTATATTTAAAACATTTCTATGATAGTTTAACAATTGTTAAAGTAATAGATTTAAACAGTATTGATTCTTTATGTGATATTGGAACAGGTGCTGGTTTTCCTGGAATGGTTATAAAAATTTTATTTCCTAATCTTAAAATTACTTTAATTGATTCATTAAATAAAAGGATTAACTTTTTACAAACAGTAATTAATGAAATAGGACTTAAAGATATTGAAGCTATACATTATAGAATAGAAGAATATGCTACAAATAATAGAGAAAAGTTTGATGTTGTTACAGCTCGTGCTGTAGCAAATACTAGTATGCTTTTAGAATATTCTATACCTATGGTTAAAATTGGTGGATATTTTGTGCCTATGAAAGCTAAAATGGATAATGAACCAGATTTTAGTAATGCTTTAAAAATACTAAATTGTAGATTAGTTGAAATGGTTGAATTTGAATTACCTATTGAGGAAAGTAAGAGAACTATTTTGAAGTTTTATAAAGAAAAAGCAACTAGTTTAAAGTATCCTAGAAAATATGCAGAAATGAAGAAAAGAGCACTTTAACAAAAAAAGAAAAATTGGGAAATATTTTTCTTTTTTTGTGTTTAGATTATTTCCCAAGTCTATTGAATTATTTCCCAAAATATATTATAATACATTTAAAGAGTAGGAATGGGATTTGTTATGAGTGAAACAGTTAAAAAGGTTGAAGAAATTGATTTAAATGATATATTACCTAATCGTTTTCAGCCACGTATAAAGTTTAATGAAGAAAAAATTTATGAACTTTCACAGTCTATAAAAGAGCATGGTGTTTTACAACCAATTATTGTAAGACCTATTGGTGATAAATATGAAATAGTTGCTGGTGAAAGAAGATATAAGGCTAGTGTTTTGGCAGGTTTAAAATCTATTCCTTCTATAATATTAGAATTAGAGGATAAAGATAGTGTTGAATTGGCACTTATTGAAAATGTTCAAAGAGAAGATTTATCTCCAATAGAGGAAGCTATTTCATATAAAAAAATATTAGATATGGGTTATTTAACACAAGAAGAATTAGCTGATAAATTAGGAATAAGTCAATCTGCAATAGCAAATAAAAAAAGATTATTGAATCTATGTGATGAAGTTCAGGAAGCTTTAATGGAAAAAGAAATTTCAGAACGTCATGCAAGATCTTTATTAAAAATAACAAATCATAATGTCCAAAAAGAATTATTATATAAGATTGTAACTGAAAAACTTACAGTAAGACAATTAGATGATGAAATAAAAAAAGTATTAGATGACCCTAATTATGTAGGTGACGATGAATTAGTAAATAAAGATAATTCTTCAGAAATAAATGCTATTTCAATAAGTAATGATAGTAATAATGAAATCAAAGAAGATAATAATTCTAATAAGGAAGAAATTATTGAAAAAAATACTGAAGATGAATTGGTAGTTAAAAATGAATCAAAAGAAAGCTCATCAAATGAGTTAGATAATATAAATTTTGATGATATTTTAGCAAATTTAAATTTTTCTGATGAGAAATCAAAAGAAGATTCAGTTGATACTATTGATATTAATAGTATTGAAATAGAAGAAAATAACGATAATACAAATGATAATGAAGTTGAAAAAAAGGAAGAAAATGGGGAGAATGATACAATGAATAACATGATGAATCTAGATGAAGAATTAAATTATAATAGTTTAAAAAATTCTTCTAATCAAAGTGGAGGTAAGTTCATAGGTGTATCACTTGATGAAGATAATGAAGAAAAGGTTGAAACAAAACCAGTTGAAGAAAAAAAATCATTCTTCGATTTTTCAAGTGGCACTGTTAGAGATGATGCTAATAATAATGTTACAATTACTAGAAATATAGATTATAATGAACCAAATACTACTAATAATAATGATATTTTTGGAAAGAAAATGTCAGAATTATTATCTCCACAAGGATCATCTGATTTAATGGAGATTGAATCTAAAAATAGTCAAAATGCAATATTTGGTTCTAGTATTGAACAAAAACCTGAATTCGCTGGTTTAAATAACCATGATGAAAGTAGTAGTGAGAATCAAAATAGTATATTTGCAAATTTGATGAAGTCTGAGGAAAATAGTTCTAGTACTATAGATAATGATTCATTACAAAGTTTCTTAGATCCTTCATTTATTAATGGTTCAAAAGATGAAAATGCTGTTAATCCAGATAGTCAAATTAATGATTCTATTTTTTCAAAATTTATTGATGAAGATTATGGTGGAGAAGTTACTTCAACAGTAAATGATGATTCAAATGATTTATTAGCAAGTACATTATTTGGAAATGATAAAACTGAATTGATGGAAAGTAATGTACAAGGTACTACTTTACCTGAATTGTCTAATAATGTTCCAAGTATATTAGAAACTCCTACTGAAACAATTGAATCATCTCCTTCAATTTTTGAACAAACTCCATCTATTAAAGTAGATAGTGATAAAATAGATTTAGCTGATTTAAGTAATTCATCTAGTCAAACTGAGTTAATTTCTGGATTAATGGAAAGTTCTAAAAAACCAGATTTATTAGCTCCAATGAATAGTACTAATAGTTCAGAAGAAAAGAATTCTACTACATCTATTTTTGGCTTAAATAATGAAGCTACTACAGTTAAAGAAGATGAAAATGAAAAAAATGATGCACTAATAGAACAAGAACCAGAAACTACTGTTTCAAATGAAGATTTAAAAGATAATTTAGATTTAACACCTGATTCAAGTATAGAGCAAAATGAAACATCAAAAGAGGAAGGAGCTTCAATTGCTGAGGTATCTGAAAAGCCTGTATTTATTACAGCATCTAATGAAGAGGTTAATTTAAATGCTCCAACAACACCTATAATTACTGATACAAAGATGAGTAATTTATTAAATATTGAAAAATCAGATGATACTGAATCAGATGATTCAACAGAAGGTGGAAATACAGTAACTCCTGTTGAACCAGAAGCTGAAAAAGAAATACTAGATAATAAAGTAGAAGAAGAAACAACACCTATTACAAATAATAATATTGATATTCAACCAATTATTATAACTGATTATAATAAGCAATATGACCCTGTTCTTCCTCAAACTGAAGAACCAAAAGGACCTCAGATTGAATTTAAACATATTTTAAATATGATTAGAGAATTGAATGATAAAATTGAAAATTATGGATATAAAATTGATACAGATGAAATAGATTTAGATAATACATATCAAGTAATTTTCAATATTGAAAAAAAATAAAGTAAACAATGTCAAAAAGTATCAATCTGTGATACTTTTTTTTTTAAATATGGTATAATACATTTAGAATAGACAAAGTATAGGAGGCTAAAATGAAACAAAATAGAAGTGAAAGCTACACAATGCTTATGAATCAAACAAATCCTTTGAATCTAAATTCTAGTTATAATGATAACGTTATAGCGTTAAAAATATTATTAAATTTAAGTGATAATGATGAGGTAAGATTTTTAGGTCAACAAATTTTAGATTCTTTTATACTTTTAAATTTATTAAAAGGGAATATATGTATTAAACAATATCATGAAGAGTATAATGTTTTAGTTGATAAATTACATACATTTATTAATAAATATATGCATTTTGAAAAGTTACTTCGAGATTCAAATGTTAGAACATATGCATTTCTTACAAATAATTATAATTTAGATGATACTAAAGAAGAGGGAAATGAAGCTAAAGGTGCTATGTCTGCAGAAAATGCTTATGTGGTATTTAGTTCTAAAAAAGAAGGCTTTAATGGTTATTCTTTAAATGATATTTTAATTAATTCAGATATATTTAAAGCTGTTTTATGTAAAGATAAATCTAAAAAATTTAAAAATGAAATTATAAATAATAATTTAAATAGTAATAAAAAGCAACAAAATATAGTTAATAGTCCAGAAGTGGAAGAATTAATTAATAGAAAGAAAAATAAGTTTATTCAAATAGTTACTACTGATGATTTAACAGATGAACAATTAGATTTATTTAATCTAATTGAAGAAGAGATTAAAGAACTTATTTTAGTAGATAATAAAATAATATTATTAGAAAATTTCATTGATAAATTAATGTCTCACTTATTTGTTTTAGATTCAAAAATAGCTAGGTTATATAGAGATTATAAAGAAATATGTGAAAAAGATTATGAAGAATCAATTAAACTAAGAACAAAATTAATTGAAAAAATAAATATTGATTTAATAACATATGAAAGTATCTTAGGACCTAATATAAAGAAAAAGGAAAATGTTATTGAACTTGATGAAAATGAATTGTACCAAAAAGTTGCTAATTTATATAAGAATTATTTAATGGAACAAATTAAAAATCCTAATTTAGAGAATATTAAGTTTTCTGAATATTTAGAATACATAGGTAGTAATAAAGATATAATTGATTATGTAAAAAAGAAAGAAGCTTTTGAACAACAACAATATGCACAATATTTAATATCAAAACTTGGTGATGATAAAAATGATAAACAATTAGATGAACCAGTTATGAGTTTTTCACGTAGAAAAGCTGCATAATAATTAATTAGATGGAGGATGTACTATGAAAAAAAATAAAATAATAAGTGCTGTATCATTACTTTTAATTCCTATTATATTAACTGGATGTGGTAATAAAAAAGTTCTTACTTGTATTCAAGAAGAATCTGTTTCTAGTTTAGAGTATAAGTTTGAATTTAAACAAGATAAATTAAAAAAATTTAAAATTAAAGCTCAATTTGATTTTTCTGATGTTAATGAAGTACAATTTGAATCATCAAGTAAACAAGATTATTGTGAAAGTTTTAATAAATCATTTGATAATGCATTAACTGATTGTAAGCAAAATGTTGAAGGTAGATTGATTACAGTTTCATCTGATGTTGATTTAAATAAATTTTCTAGTAAATTAGGTGGAAATATTGATGAAGTTAAAATAGAGGATACTAAACAATCATTTGAAAAAGAAGGATTTAAATGTAAAATAAAATAAAAAGAACTTATTAGTTCTTTTTATTTTTTTCTTTGTGCTAGTGTCCATTCAAATATTGTTGAATAATTACTATCTAATTGTGTATCTTCAATTACTCTTTTTACAAAATTTGGATGTCCTTGATTTGGATATTTTTTTAATGTAGCATTTCCACCTATTTTATTTATGTTTGCTGCATATGCAGAACCTGGGTTACCATGAGTATCACCTATACCTTGGAATATGTATACAGGTACATTTTTATAATATGTTGGATTTGTGTCATTGTATGCACAAGATATTAAAACACTACTTGCAAAATAATCAGGGTATGCTTTTACATAGAATGGTGCTTCATTTGCTCCAAGACTGAAGCCCCATATACTTATTCTGTTTTTATCTATACCATTTTCTTCTACTACTTGATCTATTAATTCTTTTACTTGTGTCATTATATTTTGGTTATACCATAAATCATTTTGGCTTATTTGAGGCATTAATATATATGTATTGTATTTAGCATTATCTTGAGTTATATGTTTATATAATCCACCATCATTTGCAAGAGAGTTTATAGATAAACCTCTTTCACCAGTACCATGTAAGAATACAATTAAAGGTTTATCTTTTTCAACTGTTTCAGGTATATATAATGCATAATTTTTTCCGTGATATGTTCCTTTAACTAAACCCGGGTTATTGTTAGTAACTGAACCAGGAGTATATTTTGTTGAGTTTGAAACTATATTAGAGTCACCTCTACTTCGTGTAGGATCATCTGGTATTGTTGTGTTGCTTGTAACTTCGTTTCCACTTCCTTTTGAATCATATGGACAGTTTGATGATGAGTAAAATAAGAAACAATTTAAACATGAACCAAATGATGATTTATCGCTATCTTTTACAGCAATTCTATTTACTGCAAATCTTACTATTGGATATGTTAGAAATATAAGTGCTGCTATTACTAATTTTCTTAGTAATTTTCCTTTAGCTTTACTTATTTCTTCTTCTTTATTACTTGATATTGCTTTTATTAATGTAATTATTGAGAATGCTACTAGAATGATAGGCGTTCCAACTACTAAAAGAGTATATGCAAGTGTTGTTATTTGGGGAACAGGTTTAGGTATACCACGAGCTGTACCACATTTAACATAAGATATATCTGTTTCTTTAGCTAATACACTTAATTTATTAAAATTAAATAATATAACTCCCAAAATAATAAAATATATTACCTTAATTATTCTTTTTTTTTCTCTCATTTTACACTATTCCTCTCATAATTTTACTATTTTTATTATATCATTTATTTATTTTTACATAAAGTATTTTAAATAAAAAAGAAATCTAATTATAGATTTCTAATTTGTTTTCAATTAACCATGATGTGCTAAAGAATAATGCTATTGATAAAACTAAACATACTGTATCTGTTATGTAGTCTGAGTCAAAGGCTATTTCTGTTATGCTTCCCATTATAAATCCATATGTGTATAGAATAACAATCCAACCTATAACTCCTAATATTTTACCTCCTTTAGCATTAGGATTAATTACTTTAACTAATATATTTCCAAATACTACAAATGATAAGAAGAATATAGTTGATAAGAAATATAAAATTCCTAATCTAATTATTGTTATTAAATCTATTTCTCTAACAAGTGCTTTTATTATGTCAAATAATAGCTTTATTTCTCCACCTTTGATAAATAATATAACTACTCCAAATATTGTAACTGTTGAAAAAATTAAATTTATTATTATTCCTATTATATATTTAGATAATAGAACTTTGTTTACAGGCATTGGTATCATACTTTCTAATAAGAATGTTTTTTCTTTATATGAATCTACAACTGTTTTGGCTCCAAAAAGAAATGAAGCAAGAATTGAAAGAAACATTATAATTGAAAATAACCATGTTACTAATCCGCTTAAAAAGTTATCTGAATTAAGCGGTATAATTAGAAATAGTATATATACTGCTGCAATAATTAAAAACCAATATTTTTTATTTTGAAAAAAGTTTTTTAATTCCCATTTAATAAACTTGTCCATTTGTAAATACCTCCAAATAATAAGATTCTAAATCTTTGTTCAAATTATTTATATCAAAATAATCAGCAATTACACCTTGTTTTAAAAATATTGCTGAGTCTAATATTGGCGCTGTATCTTTTATTAGATGAGTACATATCATTATTACGTTATTAGGATTAGATACAGATTTTATTACTGATAACATTTCATGTTTTATTACTGGATCTAAACTTCCTAATGGTTCATCAAGTAAATATATAGGTACATTTCTTGATAATGTTAGCATTAATACTGCTTTTTCTTTATTTCCTTTAGATAATTCATTTATTTTATCTATTGGATTTAATCCAAGTTTTCCACATAAATCGTGTGCTTTGTTTATATCAAAGTCTTTAAACATTTCCATATAGTATTTTATTGCATCATTTATTGTCATGTAATCGTATAAAAATTCTCTATCAGGCATAAATGATATAAATTCCCTTGTTTTATATGATGCTGGTTGACCACATATTGTTATAAAACCATTTTGTTCTCTTATAATTCTCATTATTGTTTTTATTAATGTTGTTTTACCACTTCCATTTGGACCTAATAATCCAATTATTTTACCTGTATCAATTGATAAATTAACATTATTTAATGCCACTTTTTTACCATAGCATTTAGTTAATGATTGCAAATTAATTACATTTTGCACTTTTTTCATCCTCCTTGTAAATATACATTAATTATATCTAATTTTTATATATTTTTCAATTAATGCATTTTTTTATATGTTATAATAAGCTTGGTGATAGTATGAATATAAAAGCTAGTATATTAAATAGTATGCCAAATAATTTAAATAAATTAGAACAGGCTAGATATATTTATTTAAAATTAGGATTATTATTTAATTTTAGTACCAAATTTAATAATACAACATCAGGTGAATATGCCAATATGTATACTAAAAAATATGATACTGATAAATTAAAAAATAATCAATTAATATGTAAGTTATGGGCTAAATTATATTCAGAATTATTAATGGAAATTGGAATAGAAAACAGCGTTGTTAATTTTGGACATGAGTATGTTTCTTTTAGGATTGATGGTGTTATGTGGATTGCTGATGCTACTAATGGAAATTATTCGGATTTATCTAAGATTAAGTATGGAGATGATACTTCTTGCTTTGGTATTAGTTATGTACAAAAAACAAGATTAGAAGAGGGTGGTACTGCTAGAAATACACCAGAGGATATAAAACAAATAGATGAAATAGATAAAAAGTTTGATGATTATTATAAAATAAAACTTGCACATAGAAAATTAGTTTCAGATTTAAATAATTTAAAAGATATGAATTTTACAATAAAAGAAAAAATGGAATATTTATTTAGTAAGATAGGAAGATTAAAAGATGGTTATTACGAGGCTAAAGAATATTTAAAAAGTCTTGAGTATGAAATGTTGTCATCAGATGATTTTACACATATAACAGGAACTGAATTAAAAAGAACAAATAGAAATAAAGAAGTAGATATAGTTCAATGTATTACAGTTAATGAAAATGGAGTGTATAATTATTACTTGGTAGCACCTAATCAACCAGTAACAAGGGTTGAACCAAATGATCTTATTAGGTTATCTATATTAGGATATAGTATTGATGATAAATCAATACCTGGTATAGATTTTCCAAAAAAATTTATACCAGGTAAGGTAAGTAGTAAACCTTTAAAATATAAGTTGTTTAAAGATAGTATTCCAAAAGTAATATTACCTTATGATGAAGAACAAATTAGCATATTAAAGTAAGATAATAATAAAAATAGAAATTAACAATTTCTATTTTTTTGTGTAAAATTTATATTTTGCTATTTAAAAACAAATAT
>Ga0310691_10003270_pt1 | contig 19763 bp, 24 predicted proteins | sample 176DNAGHGlowgp2_FD_203887 | JGI IMG/M metagenome (GOLD analysis project Ga0310691, IMG submission 203887) | Sheep rumen microbial communities from Palmerston North, Manawatu-Wanganui, New Zealand - 1766 DNA GHGlow gp2 (v2) (version 2) | ecosystem: Host-associated > Mammals > Digestive system >...
ATGGAACGCGTGAGATTGATGTGATAGACTATTCACCGCTTGAACGTGTTTATAACACGAATTATTTCCTTATTAACACAAACGATTTGATTCCGTCAAGGTATTACATCGATTTGAAAATTAGATACGATATGGAGGAGATATACCATAGGGATGTGTTGCATTTCGATATCGTAGATGACGTTACAGAACGATATAACTGATATTAAAAAACCCCGATAGATTTACATCTGCCGGGGTTTAAAATTATACTAAAATTTATACTATGGAATACTATTAGTCAATTGTGTCTGTGATTGAAGGCATATAATAGTTGTCAAGCAACTGAAGGAATTCCTGTGGGTTAATGTTAACATCGTCAACGACACGTTTCAGACCTTGGTTCACAAGGAGTCTCTTCTCTCCGTCAATTGTTGCTGAAACGAACATCAGCGAACTCCATTTGAACACCATGTAGAACATCTTGAGGTCTTCAATCTGCTTGATGTGTGCGTCCATCTCTTCCTGCGTTGCATTCATCTTCTTAAGTTCAGACAGTCCAGGAACATACTTATATGTCTTAGCCGCATATTTAACAAGGTCTTCAGGTGACACCTTACCAAGAATATGTCCTTCAGCGTCGATAGCATAAGTGTCATCGCTAATCGGCTTAATTCCATAGAGGTTATAAGGAATATAGCCTTCACCCTGATGCTCTGCATTTTTACCGGTGTAAACTTCTACACCGCCTTTTCCACCGTAGTTAACAGAATCCTTGTAGTTGTCTTCTTTATCCTTCATCTTTTGAAGACCCTTACCCACAAGAATGTCATTGACACTGTTCTTCCATTCTCCGTATTCACGGTTAACTGAATCAGGATTTCTGAAGTTAATGTTATATCTACGTACTCTTACGGCAGAAGCAATCTCGCCTTCGCCCTCGTGTTGAATTACTGAGTAATCGGGATACCCTTTCTTTCGTCCTGTTGCCGGGTTAATTCGTTGAACCTTTGGCGGAGCGAGTTTAGCATCACTGACATAACCAAGAGTAATTCTTGTTCCGCCCTTGATTGACTTAAGCATATCGATGAATTCATTAAAGTCATAATATACTCGTGGGGTTTTGGCTTCATTCAGCGCACTTGTATATGGACGTTCCATACGCTCCATTAAATACTTGATTTTACCTAATTCTGTGCTCATAATTACATTGTTTTTATTATAAATATGTACTTATTTCGAACCAGTACTGTTAAAACCGTCTGAACCACGTTCAGTTACTTTGTTTAAGTCATCTACCTTTGTGAGTTCAGTAGCCCAACCACCAAAAACGGGACATAATGCAGCCTGAGCAATGCGTTCACCGTCTTCGATTACGATGTTACTATTAGATAAATTAACTGCAATAATGCATACTTCACCGGTGTAATTAGAGTCAATCGTTCCCGGAGTGTTCAATACACTAAGTCCACGTTTTAACGCCATTCCGCTTCGTGGACGGACTTGAATCTCCATTCCTTCAGGCACGTCGAAATATAAACCTGTATGAATGAGCACGCGTTCAAGCGGTGCAATTATGATATACTTTTTACCAACAGGTTCAGCATATTTTACAGTAGACTCAGTTTCTTCATTAAGCCATGCACGAAGGTCAAATCCACTGTCACCTTCCTTTTTGTAACAAGGGTCTTCGTTAGGTGACTTATTAACGAATCTTAGTTGAATGTCTTTCATTGTTCAGTTGTCTCTTTCTTTTTATTATTAGTGAACCTTCTTCTCAGTTCAACAGTGGTAAACATATTTGCCGCACGAACAATCGCTGCAAGTGGCGAAATGTAGAATAGCGATTTCTCGTCTTCATCCTTGTCAACGGTCTTAATGGCATCGTATTCAGTTTCAGTTAATTTGATACCATATTTTTGGCAAAGGTATATTGAACGTTCACCAAGTTTCATACCGCGTATTTCGAGGTTTTCATTCCAATTGTAAAGATTGCCCTTCTTAATCCAATACGACTCTCGTTCAGGAACGAACATTTCACACTTAGCGATGTGCTGTAACAATAAAACACGCATCAGCATATCCATGTTGCATTTAAGTAACGGATGAGACATGTTTTCATTGTCCCCAAACGCCTTTTCATTGATTTCGTAACCGATTTTGCACAATACATTCAATACAACGTCAATCATTGCACCCTGATATGCGCCACCCTGTTCGTCTTTCATCGAAAATGTTGCGTTTTTGACTAATTCGCCAATGTCGTTCATCATTTCTTCCGAATAGACACCGTACTTCTCAAGCCTTTTTATGTAGGCGAGGTAATTTGTGTTGATTTTCTGTTCTGTTAACATATCCTCATTATTTACATTTTTTGCAAAGGTACTACTTTTTATAAGACAAACAACACAATAAATGTTAAATGTCGGAACTATTTATATAAAAACCGTTAAAACGAATGAAAAGAAAGATTAAAATAACAGAAAATGACTTGCATTCAATGATATTAAGTGCTATCAATGAAGCATACGGTACGCCACCTCAAGCAGACCAAGAGTTTGAAGATGATGCATTCAGTACGCTTTATAAGGGCAAAAAAGATGGGGACTCAATACTTCCAAGGGTTATTCGTGCATTGAAAGATTGCTATTGGGACATAAAAGACAGTGAATCAGATGGAGATACCATTGACGACCCTCGTTTTCAAACAGTCACAAAATTGATTAGAAGCGCAATCCTTAACGCAGAAACCGTACTGAAAGACGAAAAAATGAGACGTGGGCTTCAGCCTGACCCATTTTATGATAGTAGGCATAGCGCACAACCGAATTACAGAACCAGTGATAATGGAAAATATAGTTATCGCCCAACATACGATAATGCACCTTGGCCGCATTCGAGATACTAAAAACACGTTAACTAATATTTATCTATATAATAAAAGACTAAATTAAAAAAGGATATGCAATCATGTTTGGAAAAACGTTCAATTGAAGAACGTCATGAGGAAATTGTAAGAAGTGACTATAGCAGAGATAACCAATATTCAGCAACCCACCCGGACGCAAGAGCGACTGGTGATGCACAAGGTAAGGGTACAGGTCACGGAGGTCACGGTTATTGGCTTCCAAACTGCAACGGTTCATTAGGTGTATTTGACTATTCAAACTTCGACACCGCAGTATCAAGCCACGCAGGTAACGCAGACGACAACCTTGCCCGTGAGACTGCATTGGCAAGAAGTATGTATAACGCAGTAGAACAGTATTCAGCACGTATTGTCGACACGACTGCAAATGTAAGAGAAGGACAGTATAGAGTACCCTAATCTATGTTAAGAGAACTTCTTGAGCAAATATTGCTTGAAGAGTCAGTCACGGAAGACGATGTAAACAATGCCATCAATAATCATAGCAGGGTTGTGATTAACTACCAAAGCGACGGTAAAGATGACGCAAACGGTGCTCGTGTGATTGAAGTCTACGCTTATGGATTGACGAAAGCCGGCAATCCTGTCATTCGTGCGTTCGAGCCTTACGGAGATACAACGACAAAAACGCCTGCATGGAAATTCTTCCGTCTTGACAGAATCACGAATTGGAAGGAAACAAATCAGACGTTTTCAATGCCGGCATCCGAAATCTACAAAGGGCTTGGTGACTTTAACGATAGCGGAGATAAAACTATGTCAGTTGTTTACAAGGTAGCAGAATTCGGCGATGACAACGGTGTATATAAGACAGATACAGAACGGTCAATCCAACGCAGCAGGGAACAAATAGACAACCCTATAACGATGAAGGATTTGGCACAAAAGCCAAAAGCACCGCAAGAGCCTAAACTGAAGCAAAACACACAGCCGCAAACAAAAGAGCCTACAGAGCCGAAATCAGACGGTCCTGTTGGCAGCGTCAGCAATCCGCAAAGCCAAGAAACACCGTCAGAAGAAGAACTCACTGACCTCAGAAATAAGTTGGGTGACACATCCGACAGAATCAATATAGGTGACTTGAATAACAGGTTAAGCGGAAAAGACGACAACCTTTATAAGACAGACACCGAAAGGGGAATGGAAGAACTTCGTCAGAAGATAGCAAACGCGTCAAAGATTGATTTAAGCAAGATTCCGAGAAGATAAGTGTTGAAAAATTAGAAAAGTTCAGTTTAATTCATTAAAACATTAATAATATGGACTTGAATGAAATTGAAAATATTGGCAATAGTGTGAAGTACAACAGGGAGTCCGTCGAGTCACGACGCGTCCCCCCAAGTTCTATTCCGGCATACGGAAACGCTAAAGAGTTGCGTGAAGCGCAGGTAAGACAATTCGATGATATGGTATATGGCGATGTGGTTGAAGAATCACAATCATACGACCCGAAACAGGAAATGAAAAGGATGACTTCTCAGTTGTCGGCAAGCGCAATCACAAGCAGCGGTCTTCCCGAAAGCATTAAACAGTCCATCATGTCAAATCCGTTGGTAATGTCTCCGATTGAAGACCCAAAAATGACCGAACTTGAGGAAAAACTTCAAAGGTCAATGCCCGGTATCCAAAAATCGATGAAGATTCTTACAGATTTGGACAAATACGACGAGAAACAGAAGGAGAAAATCAACGAAAACACCATTCAAAGAACGCCAAAAGCGTCTTCTTCAGTCGACTATGACTTGATTAGACAAATCGTCGAATCTGTTGTGGATGAAAAGTTAAACGGCATTACTTCCGTATTAAACGAGTCTGTTTCCCACGGTTCACCGTCACTTTCCATTATGAGCATTAAAAACAGTAAGTTCCTTTTCCTTGACGACAACAACAATATCTTTGAATGCCAAATGGTATACAAAGGAAAGAACAAGGCAAAGAGAAAATAAGTTTTGACCATAACAAAAATAAGGGGGCGTACCTAAGTACATCCCCTTATTTGTTTTCGTGTCATTTCTCGCATTAGAAACTCAAGATGCAATACTGAGGTCTAATCTGAAGTGTGATGTCGGCCAGCGAGTCATCGTCATAACTCAGTTCACCGAATGCAGCACTTGCAATCATGCAAGATTTGAGAATCCATTGAGAAACTGCCGTACCGGTTGGGTCGAGCATTTCAAGGATAAGGTCTCTCTTGTAGGCAACTGCATAACCTTGACGGCCTGTAACGGACTCTGAGTGCAGACGTACCCACTCCATAACTGCTTGGGAAGCACTTGGACCGATTGGGTCACGAAGAGTTACTGTAAGTTGCTCCCATAAATACCTACCAACAACCCAGTTTGATGTGTTGAGGAATGGGATTTCGGTTTCATTTTGTGTGATGGTTGGTCTTGATGCAGATGCTACCCACCACTCCTGAATACCCAAGTCTGAAGGGAAACGCAGGAGGAAGCGATTTTTGCGCAGTGGTTCGTATTCCACTGGAGATTTTATAAGTAAATCCATATTTATATATGTATTAGAACAAATTATTTAGTTAAAGAAAATTTTTTTCTTTACAATAAATAGGTAGATTTCCAAATTAAATAGTACCTTTGCAAAAAAATTGGCCGCTTAAAAGCATATGACCACAGAAGAATTCATAAAACGAGCACAAAAAACGCACGGTGATAAATACTCTTACGAAAAAAGCGTTTATAAGAACGCAAATACAAAACTCATCATCACATGCCCAAAACACGGGGATTTTGAGCAGTTGCCAATTCCACACATAAATGGACAGGGATGCCCAAAATGTGCAGGCCGTGGGTTATCACAAGATGAAGTCATTGAACTCTTTCGTGAAGCACATGGCGACGAGTATGATTATTCAAAGGTTCACTTTACCAGAATGCGTGATAAGGTTTGCATAATATGCAAAGAGCACGGAGAATTTTGGCAAACGCCAGACAAACATTATAAACTGCATCAAGGATGTCCTAAATGTGGTAGAATCAAACTAAATAGGAACAGAAAGATAACAAGGGATAAATTCATTGATAAGGCGAATAGAGTACATAACGGTAAATACGATTATTCAAAAATATCATTTAAAGACATACATGAAAAGGTAACAATCATATGCCCAATACACGGAGAATTTGAACAATTGGCTTATGAGCACCTAAACGGTCATGGCTGCGCGAAATGTGCCGTTGATGACACAAAGTTAAGGCTTGACGAATTCATCGAAAGAAGTAATGTGATTCACAACTTCAAGTACGATTATTCTAAAGTTAAAATTAACGGAATTAAAAACCCAGTAGAAATAATATGTCCAATACACGGTTCATTTATGCAAACCCCAGAGTCACATTTAAAGGGGTCTGGCTGTTCTATATGCGGTAAAGTCGAATCATCGGCAGAAAGAGAACTATATGAATATGTATGTAAATTGGTCGGAAAAGAAAATGTACGGCACAACGATAGAACGGTTTTGAATGGAAGCGAAATTGACATATACATCCCTTCATTGAAAATCGGTATTGAATATAATGGGGTTATATGGCACTCTGAAAAATTTGGTAAGGGTAAAAATTATCATCTGTCAAAACTCGAATTGGCGAACAAAAAAGGTGTTGAACTAATACAGATTTTTGAAGATGAGTATGTACATAACAAGAAGATAGTGTTAAACAAGTTAAAGCATTTACTTCAATGCAACTGTGATTCACAAAAAATTAATGCCCGGTCTTGTACAGTATCGATTATAGACAGAAAAGAAGCAAAATCATTTTTAGAAGATAACCACATACAAGGGTTTGGTAAATCTACAGTGCATATAGGTTTAATGCGTGATAAAGAACTTGTAGCAGTAATGTCGTTCAGAAGAATTATAAAAGATTCAGATGAGTGGGAACTTACACGTTTCGCTTCAGATAACAATTTTATCGTAAGAGGGGCAGGCGGAAAATTGCTGTCATTTTTCATAAAAAACTTCAATCCGTCATCGATAAAGAGTTTTGCAGATAGGCGATGGACAGTTAAAGCAGATGATAACCTATACACTAAACTTGGCTTTACATTAGATGAAATATTAGAACCTGATTATAGATACGTATTAAAGAGTAATCCAGAAAGAATACATAAATTCAATTTTAGAAAGAAATTATTGAACAAAAAATACGGTTTGCCGTTAACAATGACAGAATCTGAAATGGCAAAAGAGATTGGTGCTTTCAAAATATGGGATTGCGGATTGTTTAGATACGTTTGGAATAAGTAATAACCAAAAATCACATATTAGTTTGGCAATACACACTTTTAGTTGAAAAGGTGTGTATTTTTCTTTTAATTATAGTATTATTATCTATTAAAAATTAGAAAAAATGAAACTTGACAAATTATTCATACTTGAACTCGAAGCGTATTCACGCTTATGCGAGAAGCGTAAGGCAGATTTATTCCGTGACATGAAACTGTATTCGGGCGATTCAGGCATTAGAAAGAAATATCAGCAAGTCGTGGCGATTGATGATATGGTCACAAGGGAAATCGATAAGAGAATATTTGAATTAGAAGAAACAGGAAAGAAAAAGGATGAAAAGGATTTGGAGAACAATTAAAGACATTTGGTACGGATTCTTCTATAGTATGAAGATTACAGAAGAAGACGTTCTTAAGCCTAAAGGCGTAAGTGAAAATGTCGGTACTGAGATAACGCAGCAACAGCACTCAAACAGACTGTCAACCGCTTTATTGGCCGGTAAAGAAACACAGCAGGTTCGTGAACTTAGGTACAGAACATACGTTATCGACAGAGAAGCGAAAAAATACAAGTATTATTCACCAACGTTGGCGATTAAGCGTGACGAAAAGCAAGACTCAAAGTTCGTTATATATGAAAACAGTGATGAACACGAGGTAATCACAATCCAGCCCAACTTTCCAATAGTCGAAGGCGTAGAACAGGGTCTTGAGCAAGTCGGTAAAAGAGGAAAAAAGACCGAATATTGGATTACGATTGGGAGAAAATTCGGCTTTGTGCCAAGATATTTCATCGAGCCATATGTGAAACGCGTTGTTGTGAAGAAAAGGAACGAAGAAGATGGTGTAGTAATAGATTTATACGTTTCAAAATACCCGGATGACAAGGATTTCAAGTCGAAGGGATTCGTGAAAGAGATAGAACGTATCAAGGACGACGGAATTCGCAGTGATGTCATTGACATTGACACTTTGTGTTTTGGTACATTACACGCTTATAAGGTTCCTGATATGATGTTCTATAAATTCAGTAAATTCTTCTATAAAACAGTAGTCGAATTCGACGGTCACTACGTAATCAGGTTCAACGCACACGCCGACATCAACGGAATAGACCTTACAGACGAGTTTTATTGCAAGGAAATGGATGAAAAGTACAAAAATAACGAGAAAAAGGAATTCGAAATCGACCTTATGGGCGAAAAGCCTGACGAGGTATATGTTTGTGCGGATTGTGGGAAGGAAGTCATCTATAGCACTAAAGCAATGAACGAGATGGAAGTCACATCACCAGACGGAGAGAAAAGTGACGTTGACAATACTGAGTTCCTTGATATGCAAATTGCCGAACAGACATTCGGAAGAAAATTATGCCGTGACTGCATGCAAAAACAGTTGGCTGAAATCGATAGGATACTTGAAAAATAACGTTTTTTGGGCTTTCTTTTAGTATATGTGCAGAAACAGTAAAAATGTGCTCAATTTACGAGAAGTTATAGAGACAATCAAAATAGAACGCAGTTCACATACGCAAAATTCAGATAATTCAATAAAACAAACTAAATAATCCTATACAATGGACGAAAAATCAATTCTAGAACAGTACAAAGAGCAGTTTGAAAAGGACAAGATGAATGAGGACTTTGAACTGCCAACAGATTCTTTGGGCAAATCCGTTAATATGGACGAATATCGCGACGCGTTAAAGTCTATGAGACGTGAACTGGATGACAACATTCAAGAAATGATTAACAAGTCGAACAAAGCACAGTCAGAAACGGTATTAGAAGAAACAGATGTCATGGAACAGTCATATAACAGATTCAAGGACGCATATGAAAAGGTGACAGAGGAAGATTTGACAAATAGACAGTTAACAAGGTCTGAACAAATCAATGCAGTGGTCAAACATGCGTTCTGCCCATATTGCGGTGCTGAAATTAAAAGTGCTTTTCCTGTAATGATTAACCCATATACTATGGAAAGAATTGCACGTCACGACTGTAAATGCGGCGCAAAACTGAACCTTGACCACGCATATCCAAGACTCGTGTTTTACAACTCTGATAGAGAAGAAATAAAAGTTTATACCGATTAAGATGGCTAAAAAGATTGCGATTGATTTGAATGACGTCATCAGGGACTACACAAGTCAATTCATTGACCAATACACAAAAAATATCGACCCTGATTGCGAGATAGAACTCGAAGACGTGACTGATTTTGACTTCTATAACGTATTCCACTTTGATAGCCGTGAGGATTACAGCAATTTCAAGTATGTGGATTATGCTTATGAGTTGTTCTTGAAGGCTCAACCGATGGACAGAATGCTGTCATACCGTTTTAATGATTGGCTGCAAACGACATTAAGGGATTTGGAAGAAGAAAACATACCGGAAGTTATGCTTGTAAGCCCGCTTGAAGCGAACCTTACGATACAGGCGACACTTGGCTTCTTATCGAAACTCCCGTCACGAGTCCGTGAAATATACTTTCCTGTCGATTCTGCAACCATTTGGGACAGATGCGATATATTAATTACCGCAAACCCAAATTTGATAAGTAATGTTCCTGAAGGGAAAACCGTGATAAAGGTTGAAGCACCTTACAACAAAGACGTGGAATGTGAACACACATTCAAATCGATGATGGACATTATTACCGATAAAGAAGAGACAATTATAAAACTTTTAGAGCAAGACTGATATGGAATTCTTAAACATCATAAGCGGTTCAAAGTATTACATTAACATTGACAAGTATATGTCGTATTTCTGCGACCTCAAGGCTTCAGAGAAGGAGAAAAACACAATCATCACAATGACTTATGGCGAAGATTCAAATAACTATGAATCCGACAAGGATTTAACGCTGTTGTCTAAGGAAGTCGTGGAATCTAAGGTAAACACCAATTCACAGACACAGACATTGCGATATGATGCGATGAGAATGCTGCTTGAATCTTTACTTGAAACCGAATATGACAGTAATGGGGAAATTATAATGACACCACGACAGAAATTGGCTTTTAACACGTTAGTCAAGTTCGGAATTCTGGTTAAAATAGAAGAATAACAGATAAAACATATAAACGAATGGCAGAAAATAAGAATAAAACCGTTTTGGCGAACATCAACACGGAAATCGCCAAAATAACGGACAAGAAATCATCGATTTACTTTTTTGTGAGCGATTGTAAGAACACGCCGAACAGTCAATCGCTGTATCTGTATCAAATGGCACTTACATTGAAAGAACTTGGCTATGATGTGTGTATGTTGTACCAAATCAATAACGAGTACACTAAGCACGAACTGAAGAAACTTAAATCATCAGGTAAGTTAATTGACCAAACAAGGGTGTTCGAAGGTGTTGGAGATTGGCTTGGAGAAGAATACGCGTCAATTAACCACCTGAACATTGCAAGCGGAACGTGGAAAGTATCTCCGTCAGATATTCTTTTCATCCCTGAAGTGTTCTCAAGTCTTATGAAGGAAACTTTCGACAAGGGATTACCTTGCAAGAGAATCGCCGTCCTTCAGAATTTCAAATATGTCACAGAATTCATACCTTACGGAGACCAGTGGGCTAACTATGGCATTATTGACGTAGTTGCGTCAAACAAGAACCAAGCAGACCTTATTGAATCGGTATTCCCATACGTGAACAGCAAGGTAATTTATCCTTGTATACAGGAATGCATGAGAAAGCCGCTTACAGCAAAGAAACTCATTGTCAATATTGCAGCACCGATGTCAAGCGACATTGAACACATGATTAAGTGCTTCTATTGGAAATACCCAACATTGCAGTTTGTGACTTTCAGAACACTTAAGAATCTCCCTGTTGACGAATACGCTAAGATGCTTAAAGAAGGCTGTATCACAATATGGCACGACCCATACACACCATTCGGACGTAGCGCGTTGGATGCAATTAAATGCGGGAATATTCTCATCGGAAAAGTTCCAGATGTGATTCCAAACTGGATGACGAATGAGCAAGGTGAACCGTTAGATAATGGCGTTTGGTACAATAGCATCGATGATGTCCCGGACATTCTCGCTTCTGTAGTTGGCAGTTGGATGCGTGATGAAATTCCTGAGAAACTTGTGGAAGGTATGCAGAAGACGGCTGAAAAGTACACTTATAACGAGTGGAAAGAGAACGTCGGAAACTATGTTAAGGAAATTCTCGAAAATAGAAAGAATGAGTTTACGGCATTGAAAAATAAAATCGAAAGCGAAATGAAGGAGGAAGACTAATGAAGGACATTGATATCATTATACCAGTACACGAATACGACCAAATCGTGGAAGAACTGTTGCAAAATGCAATCAATAGTGTTGTAGAAGCACAGAAAAATTATACAGACGGTGTTTTAAGGTGCCTGATTGTTTATACACCGAATGTCGAAAGCACAAATATGCTTAATGACATGAAGACATATTTCGGTGACAAGATTGAAATCAATTCAGTAAAGAACGAGGGTGAAACAGATTTCTGTTCACAGATTAATTTTGCCGTTGACCACGTTAAAACAGATTTCTTTTCAATCCTTGAATTCGATGACGAGTATACTCCTAAGTGGTTCAAGTCGGCACACGAATACTATTACGGAAACGAAAGCGTCTCAATGTTTATGCCAGTAAATCTTCTCCATGACAATGAAGGTAAAAATTGGCAGTATTTCAACACAATGGCATTAAGCCCCGCATTTATTACCCCAGATGTAAATGACACAGACGATATCGGCATCATCAACCGTAAAAGGCTTGAAGGATGTTCAGTTTTCAACGTAACCGGTTCAATCATCAATACGAAAGATTTTATTCGCTGCTGCAAATACAAACCGTCAATCAAATTGGCGTTCAACTATGAACTTATGCTTAGAATGACGGAAAAAGGTTGTAAACTGATGGTTGTCCCAAAAGAAGGATACATCCACGTGATGGGTCGCCCAAGCAGCCTTACCGATGAATATATCAAAACGACTACAGAAGACGAACGAGCCAAGTGGTTCGCACTCGCATTAAGAGAATGCGTTTTTGACGAAGACAGAAAGAAGGATATTTCAAATCTTAAGGATGAAATTCTGAAATAACAGGCACACCACGACTTCAAATGCAGGCAGATGAAGAAAAACCCATTGAAACGGCTGCGCCTGAAGAGGTGAAAGTCAAGAAGAAGCGTGGTAGAAAGCCGAATCCGGATAAACAGACAGGATATTTCTATGAAGAAGAAGAAAATGCGTTCAGAGAATATGTAGAAAGCACTGACCAAACATATCGAGATAAACTGTTCCGTGAAAAACTTTATCCTGCGCTCAAAAAGATGATAGAATCCATTGGAAGGCGTTACCGTTTGTTTACGCCTTCTGAGGATTCTGAAGACACTTTCTGCGACACAATGTCATTCCTTATGACAAAGGTGAATAACTTTGACGCTTCGAAGGGCTACAAGGCATATTCGTATTGCGGCACAGTTTGCAAACATTACCTATTGTCGAAAAGAACACAAGATATGAAACGTATCGAGACTACGGTTTCATACGATGACATGTTTAGCGGAACTAAGCAAGACAACAGAATAGACGAGGGCGGTGCATCGTCATTCCATTCTGAAGTCATAGCGTCAACCATAGACGAAATTTCTAGGATTGTCGCGGAAGATAATCCGGAAAACATAACGGAAAATGAACGTCGTGTCGGTTTTGCATTGCTTGAGTTGCTAAAAAATTGGGAGGACATCTTCGTAAGAATCGAGACAAAGAAGTTCAACAAGACATCCGTCTACTATTTCATTAAAGAGTATACAATGCTGTCATCAAAGGAAGTCCGTGACGCCATGAAACGCTATAAATGTTTGTATTTTTTGACAAAACAAAAAGCGATTGACGAGTAATTATAGGTAAAACAGAAAGATTATGGCAGTACCTTTGAAAAAATATAAACTCAAGATAAATTCCCCTGAAAAGATTGAGGTTCTTTTGCAGGAATTGTATAACGACGCTTGCAAGAATATCGAGCAAGTGCAGAACGAAATGAACAAGTTGACAAATTCGGTGAATCTTAACGACGAAGCGATGGACGCAAAAGCGAAATACGCCAAGGCGATGAATGACTTCATCACAAGCAAGGACAAAGCAATCGGTAAGAAGTTAGATATCGCAAAACTTATGACAGAAATCCTTAAATTCAACGGTAATGTCGCAAAGACGTTCGCTGAAAGTGAAGCGGTTGGAGATTGGGAAGACCTTATCGTCAACTCAAAAGAAAACGAGGAAAAGCAAGAAGAATCTGAGAATAAACGAAGGGAATACAGAATCAAATAATGGCAAACCTACAGAACATAAAAGCCGAAAGCATTGCGGTAATAGATTCTGCGATTACGATTCTCAATAAATTGCCCGCATTCGACCAAACGAATACGATAATTTCATACAATGAATCAAGTAATCCGTTTGAGTTCCTTATCGACGTATTCAAAAGCACATCAGGATATGACGCGTTAATCAACATCATAGCCAAATTCATCGCGTACGGTTTACCGGCTGTTGAAGTTGCCGTTAAAGCGGTATTGCTGTCAAATATAAGAAACCTTCTGAATTGTGCCATTGACCCGATTATAAGCGATGGACTCCTCAAAAACGGAGTAGTTTTCGACCTCAGGACAATTGACGTGATGAATATGTTGTACTACTGTCCATTGGACGACACACACATCGGTAAACGGTACTATTTCGGCTGTAACGGTATGGAGTACCTTGCCCAACTCGAACACGCTGCCGATTTCAACGCATTCCTTTGGTTTGTTAAGAATAAGGGTATAAACAGAAGCGTTTGGTATGGTGTGAATCTTCTCGATTCCACTTTGAATGATTCCACTTTTGACGGAGACGGAATCATGTTACAAAAAGAAACTGAATGTCATTTGCCCGGCAGGGGAGAAACAGATGAACACGGTAAACCCGTAAAATGCGAAAAAGGTTGCGGCATAATCACGGTGGATTACCACGAAAGACCCATATCGTTAAGAGACGCTGAGGGTAATGAGCGTAACCTACAGACACCTTACAGTAATTGCATTCAAGTGTTCTTAGGTTATGCAAGGCCAAATGTTCAGGCACCAGACCTAAACGCATTGTATGAGCGATTAAATGAGTTAAACAAGACCATTGATGAACTTAACGAAAAAATAAGCAAACTCGATAACGAGATTTTTGACAATGATGAGTCTATTAGGACTGGTTCTATAAGCGCATCTGACGGAAAAGAAATATACCTAAACTTAGCAGAAAAGAAAAATGATTTAGTAAACCAGTTAAACGAAAAAACTGAAGATTTGAACGAGCTTTCAGCCGACATCAAGGCCGCTGAAATCGCATATTACCAAGAGGTGGTAAACGCAAGTCCATACGCGTATCTGCCAATCGAGCAGAATTATTATTACAGAAGGACACTTATGGAATTCAACACCGATTACGTAATGTCTCTTAAGTTGTTTGATTCCAAAGTTGTCACAGCGCAATTGCTTGACGCATTGACAGGCTGTCTGTCAATGGATTTGCATTTCTCATATGAACAACTCATCATAAAGAATGAGGTCGAGAAAATGGTCAAGGCAGTCATTGAAACTGACGATGCGGTCATAAGCGACTGTTTCTTTACTTTCTCAAACGAAGATTATGACAGACTCGTCAGAAAGGCTGAACTTATGCGCCAAGGATTATTCACGATAGATGGTGAAGAGAACAGCACAATACAGGTTGACCCGGAAATGATTTTAAACAGCATTAACAATCTCAGTTCAACTTCAAACAAACAAGAGATACAAACAATCATTTCAGGTTCATTGAATGAAATAAGTAGGACGATTTCTGAGACATCTGAGGAAACACAGAATAAACTCAATTTTAACGTCAAAGTCAATTTCATTGAAAATGTGTTGTCGAATCTTGCTTACATTATCACTTCTGCAATAGTGTCGCCCAAACTTTATCTATTGTTTGCCGTCAACCTTCATATATTGGGTATGAATTCAAACTTCTCGCTACAGGATTTCCTCGATATGCACAGACAACTTCTCATAGACTGTATGAGACAGATTAGGGATAAACTTATCGGTTATATTGTAGCTGAACTGATGAAGATTATTTCAGACCTTGCGTTGGGAGTAATGGCGAAGTACGCCATAGAACAGGCGGAATACTACAGATATCTGTTAAGAAGACTGATAGAATGCTTCAGAAACAATAGGGGATTGCTTGACTTCAATATCGATAACGTGGATTATGCAGATATACTTGAAGATAACGGAGAAGCAAGAAATGATAACTGCTAAAATTAAGAATAGAAATGGGTTGGATTCAAAATATAGCATCTTCAATCAACAATGCGTTTAAAGCGGTAAGGCCGCCATTCCCTGCAATACCGCCATTGTTGCTCTTGTGTGAATTATACACAAGACCGGGGTTATCGGCAATTGCGCTTACTGCCGCAATCATACAAAGACTGCCTGAAGCCGGTATACCGACAGGTGTGAATCCTGACGGTTCTCCAAACATTGTCAGCGCATTTGCGAGAATCGTAAGCGAGGAATTGGTTAAAGAAATAAAAAACCATGCAAAAGTCGTTAACGTTCTCGAACCGGGAAGTATTATGACAACTTGTGTCGGCGGAAATGCCGGCGGCCCGATTGTCGTTAATGGCGTAAACACGATGATTTCAGAAGCAGTAGGATTGATTGTATAAATGTTAAATTTTGCTTGATATGACTTTACAAGAAATGGAAAAAAGGCAAGAAGAACTTCACGAAGAATTCGAAAAGAAAAAAAGTGAATGTTATCAGCGTTACATGGAAATGGTGAAATTGTCTGAAGAATACAATGAAATAGATGAGGAAATAAAGAAACTAAAGGGGACTGAATAATGGCAGCATCTTTTTATTTTTGCAGAGTTGAATCTGTATTTGATGAGAGTGACGGATTACGAATTAAGGTAAGAATACCTACAATAGACCCAAACGAGAGGGCTGACCCATACCTTGAACGAGTGCCTTACGCTTTTCCGTTACTACCAAAGCACCTTCACGTTAATCCACGTGTGGGTGAAATGGTTCTTGTATTCTTGCAGAACCCAAGTGCGCCAAAGGGCGGAAGATTCTTCATCGGCCCGATTATCTCCCAGCAATATATGCTCGATTATGACCCCTTCAACTACTCGGCACAAGTATTAACGGACGGCTCACAAATCGGAAATGCGTTGCCAACACCGATTTCGAATCCTGAAAACGCAGGCTCTATACCAGACAGAAATGACATCGCTATACAAGGAAGACAGAATTGCGAAGTTGTGCTTAAGCCAAGCGAATTGAGATTACGTTGCGGCTTCAAAGCAATGCCAAATGCAGAAGACCCAAGCAAGCGTTTGTTAAATAACGCTGTCAGCCCCGCATACATTCAGATGAAATATCAACGTTCATTCAGCGAAGGTAGAAATTTTAGGGATGAAAGCGATAGGTTCAACAGTGAAATCAACATCGTCGCCGACAGAATCAACATTCTGTCCCACGAGTCCCCCACATATTTCAACCTTGCTGATAGGGAAGAGTTAATCAGCAAAGAAGAACTGAAGAAAATTTATGAGTTGGCGCACCCATTACCATATGGTGACAGACTGATTGAGTTGTTGAGTGAGGTTATCAGAATATTAAGGACGCATACACACCCATTCCCGATGATTCCACCGGCATTAAACGCTTCTGATAATAAAGTATTGGATACTGATTTATCGACGTTATTGTCGAAATCTATAAGAATTAATTAACTTATACATTTGTTCTTCTGTCAAATACACAATTTTTCCGTGCTTTTTTGACTCATATTGTACGGCAGTATTATTGTGAACACCTTTTACTACGTTTGATGTCTTCACTTTTGCGACTTTCGGTTTCTGAACCTTAGTCTGTCGGTCTTTTTCATGCGGTTTTCTGTATGCATTCTGAACACCCGCTTCTTTTTGGGCTTCTTTCCAATTTTCTACGGCACTGGTTGCTGTATTTAATGTGTTGTCTACCCAAAGTTTCATGAAATCTCCACCATTGAGGATGTATTCTGTGGATTTGTCCGTTCCGTTGTAGTTGTCAAAGAAGTTTTTGATACGCTTTAATTCGGCATAGGATATTCCGGGTTGCATTTGAAGAAGATTGTTCAGTCTCTTGTAACCCATTTCATCCTTATTTCCGTCATATGAAGTCAATACGCTCTCAAGGTGTTTCCGTATGTTCTTTCCTAACGGGAAATACCTTCCTTTCAAATCAGAGTTACCGCCTTCAAATAAAAAGTGTATCATTATAACTTAACAACCAAGTCTTTTCTTTGCTTATATGTGAGTTTTTTGGTATCAATCCTCTCAATAATTTTGTTTAATACGGCTGCTGTCTGTACGGCATTCAAATTTGCGTTGTTAATCATATTCAACACCATATCAACCTTAGTTTCGATGGTGTTAGGTATTAACGTTGCGTTATCATTGGGATTACCATTGTTTAACGTGTCAACAATCTTGTCATCGTAGAAATCGTCAACACCGTCGCCATTATTATCACCATTTGACGGTTTATCAACACTTTCACCGAAATTCATGTGTCGTCTCGGCCAACGGTTATAACCCTGTGCCGTAACCATACCACCTATGTCGTCAGTAGTTTTGGGGGTGCCTGTTTCATCAGGATTGACTTGACCGCCAACACTTACTTCTGAATTGCCGACAAACGATTTTGTGTCACCGCCTTTCAGAAATTTATACTGTTCCTCATTTATCTTAACAATATGACCTTTCATGCCCATGTTTCTTTGCTTCAATCTATTTATTAAATAAATAGCGTGTCAGTCAATTAAAAGGCTGCACATTAGTAAATATGAGCCATATATTAAACCACAATCGCACAATATTCGACGTAAAACTTGACCGAAGCGAGTCTTGGGACTTTTTCTTAGCGCAAGACCGGTTGGGCGGCTCATCATTGATTGACGGTTCTTTAACTGAAAGGTGTCTTTCGGCATATATCGACACAAATGAAGAATCCTGTATAACAGACGAAGGACTCTGCTCTACAGGAACTTATTTTTGGGATGAAGCAGTCAATAACGGTCTCTCATTATATAATATAGGTTATACTGGCGTGGACAACGGTTTGATAAAGTTCGATAAATACACGATATCAAACGAAGAATTCACAAAACTGTTCACATCTTCTGATTATAACATTGCGAAAGGAAACATGCGTCTCATTTTGAACAGAATTGACGGAAATAACGACATTTTCGCTTACGGAAACCGTTTCACATACGAAAATGATACCAAGATAGCGGAATTAAACGGAGGTTTCTTTCAGGGATTCTTCAAAAGCGGATGCGATTACCATATTTTACCGTCAAACGTTGGCAGTGGTCTCTCTTTCGAATTCACATTCAAGAAAACCGACGAAGTTGCAGACGATTCATACACTTTGAACGACAGATATCCCGAAAATAAGGGAACATTCTTCTATTTCGGCACAAGGGCTGAAAATAAGTGGTGGAAAAACTACGACCCGACAACCGCGTTCGAAGATATCTTCAACGATTACTTTGCTGACGATTATTTTGCTGACGGATATCTCGGTTCTTGCGAGACGACGAATTATTTCGTTGAAAGCGAACCAATTTCCTACAATAATGATGGTTATATTTCAGACGGATATGCCGACGAAGACGATTGTTACGGAAACTGTAGTGGGGGTTCATACTACAATGGTAATGCGACTAACGATTATGACGTTATCATAACTTATCCTGAAATCCTTAACACTTATAGACACAATACGGTTTGGGCGACAACAAATGGCGGCGTATGGATTGAGAATGAGGATTGGACTATGAACTACAAGAAACCCGGTTGTCATAAAAGAAAAGGGGATTTCTGCGGTTGCAAGGACTACTTTGCCGACAATTATATGAAAAAAAGATATGATGAATGTAATTGCGACATATATTCCAACGATGACTATTCCAAACCCGATTCAGAATTGCCGTCAATAAAAGATTTGACGACATCTGACGGGCATTCCCTTACGCAAGCGAACGTATATGAATTCAAGACAGACAACAAATTCATTCTCTTCGACAGAACCTGTGACGGATTCACGGCGGACACTTGGGTTGAAGGAAGTGAAGCCATTGTTACAGATATACGGATGCCGAAGGACGAGAACTACTTTATCACCTTTCACAGAGGATGCGGCGGACTGACGGCTGACAGATTCAAGCACGTCAATCAGAAATATAACGTCCTTTCAGACCTTTACCGTAACGCTTTCGCTCTTCAGGTAAAAGATGACGGAAGCATCGGATATAAATACCTTATTCAAGACTGCGGCTCGGAAGAGCAAGCATATACAATAAACAGCGGTTTTTCAAAACCAAATATAATCCCTGACAATGAATGGGTTACAGTTCACGTTGTGCTGAAACCAATAGGTATAGTCTACGGAAAAGAAACAGTTGCGACATCGTTCAGCCAAAAAATGATGCTTTACATTTATGTCGACGGAAAACTTGTTTATG